>Ga0157363_1000635_pt1 | contig 27282 bp, 25 predicted proteins | sample AttsexASBM1_FD_111477 | JGI IMG/M metagenome (GOLD analysis project Ga0157363, IMG submission 111477) | Fungus gardens microbial communities from leaf cutter ant in Ribeirão Preto, State of São Paulo, Brazil - Atta sexdens ASBM1 | ecosystem: Host-associated > Fungi > Mycelium > Unclassified ... | reverse complement strand
GTCGATATCACGCTGCTGGTTTCTCCCGATAACACCCGCGCGGAACTGACGTCGCAGCAAGGAAATTAACGGATGATGAATATTCTGTTCGCCATTATGACCAACCGGCTGATGTGGGGCTTTATCGGCATCACCGCGCTGTCGTTCATTATCTGGGTGATCGGGCCGGTTTTCTCGATCGTCGATTCCCGGCCGCTGGAGCCGGAAGTCAACCGCCAGATCAGCATCGCGCTGCTCTATATTGCCTGGGGACTGAGTAACGTGGTGCCACGGCTCTATAACGCCTGGCTCAACCGCAAGCTGATGGGCAGCCTGAATACCACGCCGGATGAGAATGACCCGAACGTCAAGCGCCTGAGCAGCGAAGACAAAGTGCTGGCGGAACGCTTTACCGAAGCGTCGGAGATGCTGAAGAAAGCGCATTTCAGCCGCGCGGGCAACCGTCGCTGGACGCAGCGCTTCAGCCGCCAGTATCTCTATCAGCTTCCCTGGTACGTGATTATCGGCGCGCCGGGCGCGGGCAAAACCACCGCGCTGGTCAACTCCGGCCTGCAATTTCCGCTGGCCGAGCGTTTCGGCAAGGCGGCGCTGCGCGGTATCGGCGGCACGCGCAACTGCGACTGGTGGTTTACCAACGAAGCCGTGCTGCTGGATACGGCAGGCCGCTATACCACCCAGGAGAGTGAACAGCTGCAGGACGCCAGCGAGTGGAATAAATTTATCGGCCTGCTGCGGAAGTATCGCGGCCGTCAGCCGGTCAATGGCGTTATCGTCACCGTCAGCGTTTCCGATCTGCTGACCCAGTCGGCGGAAGCGTCGCGTCAACAGGCGCTCTCGCTGCGCCAGCGCCTGATGGAGCTGCACGAGCAGTTGGGCATTCGCTTCCCGGTTTACGTGCTGGTAACCAAAACCGATCTGCTGAAAGGCTTTCGCGCTTACTTCAGCAAGTTCGACAAGGCACAGCGCGACCAGGTCTGGGGCTTCACCTTTCCGTGGGAGCGCGCAAAGCAGGCCGATTTCGATCTGCTCAGCGCCTTTACCCAGGAATATGCGCTACTGCAGCAGCGGCTGGATGCTGGCCTGCCCGATACGCTGATGCAGGAGAGCGACGCCAAAACCCGCGCGGAAAGCTATCTCTTCCCGCAGGAGTTTGCGGCGCTGCGCCCGCTGCTTAACGACTATCTGGAAACGGTCTTCAGCCGCTCCAACTTTGAAACCCAGTTTTCGCCGCGCGGTATCTGGTTTGCCAGCGGCACGCAGGAAGGCCTGCCGTTTGACCGCGTCATGGGCGAGCTGAGCCGCACCTTACAGCTGCCGCAAAACGAAGAGAGCCATAGCGGCGCCTGGGACAAAGTGGATAAAGCCGCGCCGATCCCCGGTAATAAAGGCCAAAGCTTCTTCCTGAAGGATCTGCTGCAAAACGTTATCTTCCAGGAAGCGGGACTGGCGGGCAGCAACCGCTGGTGGGAGCTACGCAACCGCGCGGTGCTCTGGTCTGGCTATATTCTGCTGGCCAGCGCGCTGATTATCGCCACGCTGCTGTGGAGCACCAGCTACGGCAACAACAAAGCCTATCTGGCGGAAGTGCAGGCTAAAGTGCCGCAGGTGGCCGCGCTGGGCCAGAATCTGCAGAGCGCCGATCTCTATACGCTGCTGCCTTATCTGAACGGCGTGCTGCACCTGCCGGAAAGCGAAGCTTTTGACCTTAATCATCCGCCGATCACGCGCCGCATGGGGCTGTATCGCGGCGAAGAGGTCAGCGACGCCACCCAGTCGCTCTATCAAAAATCGCTGAAGCAGCTGTTGATGCCGCAGGTAGCGCAGCTGATTACCGGCTGGCTGCGTAACGACAACGGCAGCGATGCGGACTACAGCTACGAGGCGCTGAAGGCGTACCGGATGCTCTATCAGCCGAAGCGCTACGACGGCAAGTTCCTGCATGCCTGGGTCATGCTGAATATTGCGCGCAACCAGCCGCAGAACGTGACCCAGGCGCAGATCAAACAGCTCGACTGGCATCTGGCGCAGCTGCTGGAAACGCAGATTCAGGCTTCGCCTTATGCGAAAGATGAGGCGCTGATCAAGCGCGAGCAGGCGCTGATTAATCAGATGCCGCTCTCGCAGCGCGTCTACGGTCGCCTGAAACGCCTGCTGGAAAGAGACGAAAGCCTGAAGCCGGTTTCGCTGGCTATGCTGGGCGGCCCGCAGAGCGAGCTGGTCTTCTCGCGCAAAAGCGGCAAATCGATTAGCGACGGCATCCCGGGACTCTTTACGCCGGATGGCTACTGGAACAGCTTCGATAAAAATATCGCGGCGGTGACCAAATCGCTGCACGACGACGATCGATGGGTACTGGATAGCGCAACGCAGGATGAGAACCGTCAGCAGACCGATTACGCGGTGCGCCAGCTCTATATGAGCGACTATATGCGTCAGTGGGACGGGCTGCTGCAGGATATCCAGCTGAACAACAGCGCGGATCTTTCACAGCGTATCAACGCCGCGCGCTTGCTCTCCAGCAACAATTCCCCGCTGCGCAAGCTGGTGATAAATCTCAGCCACTATCTGGTGCTGGATAAGGCCGCGCCGGAAGCGCAAAAAGAGGGCGAGGAGAACAAGGAGAGCGCCAGCGGCACGCTGGAAGCGCTGTTCCACTCTCGCCAGGCGGCTACGGCGGCAGCACAGCCACAAACGCCGGAGCAGTCAGTAACCGCTCACTTTGCGCCAATTACCGAACTGGCGGAGCCGCTGGAGAAGGGCGGCAAAACCATCGCCTTTGACGACTTTCTGCGCCAGATCGACGACCTCTATCGCTATCTGACGGCGGTACAGGACGCCGCCAACAGCGGGATGCCGCCGCCGGCCAGCGAGGCGATTAGCCGACTGCAGGCCAGCGCGGGACGACTGCCCGGTTCATTGCAGAACATGTTCACCAGTATGGCGGTGGGCGCCAGCAGCGATACGCAACGTCGCGATATGGACAATATCCGCAAGCGCATCAACGTTGAAGTCGGCAGCTTCTGCCGCCAGGCGATCGCCGGACGCTATCCGCTGACGCGCTCTGCCCGCGCGGAAGTTACGCCGGACGATCTGGCGCGGATGTTTGCGCCGGGCAGCGGCCTGATGGACAGCTTTTTCCGCGACAACCTGGCGAACAAAGTCGACACCACTCAGGCCAGCTGGCGCTTTATGCCGGGCATCGACGGCAAGACGCTGCCGGGCGGCGAAAGCGTGCTGCGGCCTTTTCAGCAGGCGCAGAGCATTCGCGACGCCTTTTTTGCCAACGGCGCGACCACGCCTTCGTACCGCGTGACGGTGCGTACCGGGCAGATGGATAACGATATTCTGACCATGACGCTGGACGTTGACGGTCAGCTGCTGCAATACAGCCACGGCCCGCAGGCGGTACAGCTGATGAGCTGGCCTGGCCCCGGCGGCACCAGCCAGGTGCGTATGCAGCTTGGGCTGGCCAACGGCACTACGGCGACGCTGGTCACCAACGGCGCCTGGGCGCTGAACCGCTTCTTCGATCGCGCGCAGCTTTCGCCGGGCGGCAGCAGCCTGAGCCGCCAGGCTTCATTTAACGTCAGCGGCCATCACGTCACGCTGGAATTCACGCCGAACAGCATTCGTAACCCGTTCCAGCTGCCCGGTTTCGCCTGCCCATGACCATGGAAAACAACATGAGCCAGACGCCCGCGCCTTGCTGGTATGGAAAACTGCCGAGCGGCGGCGACTTTTTAAAACGCCGCTTTCCGGAAGCGCTGTTGCAGCAGTGGTCGAACTGGTTTCAGGTCGGCTTGCTGCATCGTCAGGAGAGCGAAAGGCAGGATGAGCGCCAGTTTGCCGACGCGCCGGTATGGAATTTCGTGGTGCCGCCCATGCTGGGTAGCCAACAGATCCAGATGGGCTGCCTGCTGCCCTCGCGCGATAACGTTGGCCGTCTCTATCCGCTTTGCGCACTGGTAACCTTTACGCCTTCTCACTGGACGCAGCAGCAGCTGGCGACGGCGGGTGACTGGTATCAGCGGCTTGGCCGTATTCTGCTGACCACGGTTCGCGAAGCCTGGTCCGCCGCAGAACTGGATCAGGCGCTGCTGTCGCTGCCTTTGCCGCCGGTCGCGCAGCCGAAGCAGTCAGAGATCCTGGAAGTAATCGGCTATCAGGAAAGACCGAGCACGCTGAGCTGGCGACGCGTCTCGGACAGCTTCGATCCGCAGCACTACACCAGCTTCTGGTGGACGAATCAGGCTGACGGCAATCCGCTTTATACCCATGTGCACAGCGGCAACTTCACCGGACAGCTGTTCGCCATGCTGTTCGACCCGGGCGCTGGCGCGAAGCCGGGCCGTCACGGCCTCTATCCGCCGATGTTTGAGTAAGGAACTTCGATGAATCTTGATGCGCTACTCGCCCCAATCGGCAACGACCAACCATGCGGGGAAAACCTGGAATATGACGCCGACTACATGGCGATGGAGCAGGCCAGCGCGGGCAAAGCGGAGCAGCAGTTCGGCGACACCATTATTCCTGCTGAACCGGCGGACTGGAACAAAGTCGAGAAGCTGGCGAGCAGCCTGCTGACGCGCACCAAAGATCTGCGCGTAATGCTGGCGCTGACGCAGGCGTGGACCCAGCTACGCGGCTTAAGCGGCTATGCCGACGGTCTACAGCTGATTAAGCAGTCGCTGCTGCTGTACTGGGAGCCGCTGTGGCCGGTGCTGACCGACGACGGCGACTATGACCCGTTCTACCGGATCAATGCGCTGGCGGCTTTAAGCGATAAGTCAGCGCTTACTACCGCTTTGCGTCAGGCTCCGCTGCTGCGCAATGCCTCCGACATCCTTTCGTTGCGTGATGCCTGCGCCTTACTGGACGGCAGCAAAAGCGAGTGCGAAGAGTTTCCTGGCGGCCGCGCACGGCTGATGGACGAGCTGGCACGCGGCGAACAGCCGGGCATTGTCGCTATCCTCAGCATAAGTGAGCGGTTACAAACAATTCGCGAAACCCTGAGTGAACATCTGGGCGAAAGCGGCGTGCCGGAAATGGAGCAGCTGTTGAAGATGGTTAATACCGTGGCGCAGGCCTGCGAAATAACCGACCTCAGCACGCTGATGCCGGAAAGCCGCAGCGAAGAGACGGAAAGCGCGCCGGTGGCGCAGCCGCTCAGAGCGACACATACCGACTGGCGCAGCGTTCAGCCGGAATCGCGCGCCGACGCGCAGCTGATGCTGGAAAAGGTGAAACAGTACTTTGTACAACATGAGCCAAGCCACCCGGCGCCGCTGATGATCGACCGCGTGCAGCGCATGATCGAAATGGATTTTATGAGCATCATCCGCGATCTCGCGCCGGACGGCGTACACCAACTGGAAAATATCTTCGGCCGTCGCGACTAAGACGACTGACTCCTTCGACGCGCGGACGTATTTACCGCGCGGCACTCATTTTAACCACGCCTACCTTTGGAGAACATTATGTCAGGTAAATCCAGCGGGCAGAAATTCATCGCCCGTAACCGCGCGCCGCGCGTACAGATCGAGTATGACGTGGAGATCTACGGCGCAGAACGCAAAATCGAGCTGCCGTTTGTGATGGGCGTGATGGCCGATCTGGTCGGCAAGCCGGTTGACAACCTGCCGCCGGTCGACGAACGCAAATTTATGGATATTGACGTCGATAACTTCGACGAGCGCATGAAGGCGCTGAAGCCTCGCGTGGCTTTCCAGGCGCAAAATACCCTGACCGGCGAAGGCAACCTGAATATCGACCTGACCTTTAACAGCATGGAAGATTTCTCGCCGGACGCCGTGGCGCGCAACGTAGAGCCGCTGAGCAAGCTGCTGGACGCGCGTACCCAGCTTTCCAATCTGCTGACCTATATGGACGGCAAAAACGGCGCGGAAGAGCTGATCGCTAAAATCCTTCAGGATCCAACGCTGCTGAAGTCCCTGAGCCATCTGCCGAAGCAGGACGACGCGGCTAAAGAAGGAGAGGCCTGATGAGCAATCAGTTCGAACAGCAGAGCCAGCAGCAGGCCTGGAGCCAGGACGAGTTCAGCTCGCTGCTGAACAAAGAGTTTCGTCCAAAAACCGATTCTGCCCGTTCTGCGGTAGAAAGCGCGGTAAAAACCCTGGCGCAGCAGGCGCTGGAAAACACCGTCACCGCTTCCGACGATGCTTATCGCACTATCCAGGCGCTGATCGCCGAGATTGACGAGAAGCTGTCAAAGCAGGTTAACCAGATTATCCACCATGAAGAGTTCCAGCAGCTGGAAGGCGCATGGCGCGGTCTGAGCCATCTGGTGAACAACTCCGAAACCGACGAGATGCTGAAAATCCGCTTTATGAGCATCTCGAAAAAAGAACTTGGCCGCACGTTGAAGCGCTATAAAGGCGTCGGCTGGGATCAAAGCCCTATCTTCAAAAAAATCTATGAAGAAGAGTATGGCCAGTTCGGCGGCGAGCCGTTCGGCTGCCTGGTTGGCGACTACTACTTCGACCACAGCCCGCAGGACGTGGAGCTGTTAGGCGAGATGGCGCGTATCGGCGCCGCCTCGCACTGCCCGTTTATCACCGGTACCGCGCCGGAAGTGATGCAGATGGAATCCTGGCAGGAGCTGGCCAATCCGCGCGACCTGACCAAAATCTTCCAGAACAGCGAATATGCCGCCTGGCGCAGCCTGCGCGAGTCCGAAGACGCGCGCTATCTGGGTCTGGTGATGCCGCGCTTCCTGTCGCGTCTGCCTTACGGCATCCGCAGCAATCCGGTGGACAGCTTCGACTTTGAAGAGGAAACCGAAGGCGCGAACCACAGCAACTACATCTGGGCGAACGCCGCCTACGCGATGGCCGCCAATATCAACCGCTCCTTTAAAGAGTTCGGCTGGTGTACGTCGATTCGCGGTGTGGAATCTGGCGGCGCGGTGGAAAACCTGCCTTGCCACACTTTCCCAAGCGACGACGGCGGCGTGGATATGAAGTGCCCGACCGAAATCGCCATCAGCGACCGCCGCGAAGCCGAGCTGGCGAAAAGCGGCTTTATGCCGCTGGTGCACCGTAAAAACTCCGACTTCGCCGCCTTTATCGGCGCGCAGTCGCTGCAGAAGCCGACCGAATACCACGATCCGGACGCCACCGCCAACGCACGTCTGGCCGCGCGCCTGCCGTACCTGTTCGCCTGCTGCCGCTTCGCGCACTACCTGAAGTGCATCGTACGCGACAAGATCGGTTCCTTCCGCGAGCGTGAAGAGATGGAGCGCTGGCTGAACGACTGGGTGATGAACTACGTGGACGGCGATCCGGCCAACTCCTCGCAGGAAACTAAATCCCGCAAGCCGCTGGCTTCCGCCGAGGTGCTGGTGGAAGAGCTGGAAGACAATCCGGGCTACTACGCCGCGAAATTCTTCCTGCGTCCGCACTATCAGCTGGAAGGATTGACCGTGTCGCTACGTCTGGTCTCTAAGCTGCCTTCACTGAAGAGTGATGAGGCTTAAGGCGTAAAAATGAGGGGCGCTATTCTGCCCCTCATTTTAGCGTGTTATGCACGATATTGGTTGGCTATAGAAAAAGGTCAGCTTTTTTTTCTTGCCGCCTTTATCGTCAGGAAAAAAAGACCAATACAGAGCGTGGTGAAAAGCAATTTACCACCTATTAAGCTTAAATTTCTTTCATCGAAATGTTCATAACGCGCTACAAGCCAAACACCACTAATGATATCGAAAAGGGCGTACACGCATATGGCTAATAACAAAACGCTGAGTAATGCTAAAAATGCCTTTATCATTATTGAGTAATTTTCCTTTTAGTCTGACGTGATGCTGCATTCGCTCTAATTTATAGTCGAATACGCTGTCTGTAAAACGCATTTTAACTTTTGTGCGTACTATTCTGACGCGTAAAAAGTGAGAAGGGCAGACGGTGGGTTCAGGAATTTCTGGACGATCTGTTAAAGGATGTTCGGGAAAAGGCAAAAGGGATTTTTCCTTTTTGTCTGTCGCTGCTTTAAAAAGCAAAATGTTAAATCAATAAAGAGTAAAAAATAATGGCTATTGATATGTTTATGAAAGTTGACGGTGTGACCGGCGAATCGAAAGATTCCAACCACACTGGCTGGACTGATATCACTTCTTTCTCCTGGGGCGCTTCTCAGCCAGGCAACATGTCCGTTGGCGGCGGCGGCGGTGCCGGTAAAGTGAACTTCAACGACCTGCACGTTGAAGCGCTGATCGACAAATCTACTACCGCGCTGCTGAAGAACTGCGCAAGCGGCAAGCACATCACCAAAGTAGAACTGTCTATCTGCAAAGCTGGCGGCACTCAGGTTGAGTACACCCGCATCACGCTGGAAGACGTGCTGGTGACTAACGTACAGTACGTTGGCGCAGACAACGGCGACACCGTGGGCATGAGCTACTCTTTCCAGGCTTCTAAAGTGAAGCAGCAGTACTGGGAGCAGAGTTCTTCCGGCGGCAAAGGCGCAGAAAGCAGCGCTGGCTGGAACATCAAAGAGAATAAAGAAGCTTAATGCTGTCGCAATCCCCTTGTTGAGGGGATTGCATTAATTTGATTTATAAGGATTAGCTCGTGAAAGGAATAATTCTGGTTAAAAGGATACAACAAACCCAAAACTCAACGATATCCCGTTATAGTATTCCGGGGACAAAAATTTCCGGTTATATGTTAGAAAGACCCGGGCCTGATACAACGACACCCAATCAAAGATTAAGAATCCCGGAAGGCGTTTATAATCTTAAATGGCATCAAACGGCTAAAGGTTCAATCAAAGCATATAGTCCTGTTCCATTGTTATATAATTCTGCTGTCCCTGTAACACGCTATGTGTTAATACATAATGGAAATAAACCGCAGCATACTGATGGATGCCTTTTAATTGGCAGTTCAAAAGCGGTTGATTTTGTTGGAGGAAGCGTTGGTAAACTAAAAGAGTTAAAGCTATTCTTGCAAAAAAATGGAATTGAAAATTTCAAAGTGATAATAAGTTCACAGTACGAGTAAGTCTTCAAGGAGCAGGTTATGAAAAAAATAACGCTATTAATTACTGTTTTGGTTTCATTATGTACAATTTTTTTTGGTGCGAGTGCTTTTGCTACCACGCAAAAAAATATGACTGGCGTGTTGCAAGCCTACTGGTTTCCGCAGTGGAGTGACGAAGGAAAGCCCAAACCATCAATTATTATGATGCGTTTCTTCGAAACGGATGGGAAGGATAATCGCACATATTTTCTTTACGATGCTAAAGGAAAAAGTGGAGTAAAAGATTATTTTAAAGTTAAAGAGGCGGAAAATTTCATTAAGAGTAATTTCAAAAATACTCCTGAAGAATTTTTTAAGTTTAAGGAAGGACACACCGAGCAACACGGAATGTTGGCTATCTCTGATGAGTTAGTCATTGCTGAGTGCGACAGCAAGAAAAATTATGCTAAATTTTATTCCTTTAAGCCTGATTCAGAAAGTGATTTTGACATAAAAAAATTAGAGCTGAAATCAGGCTGTGATCCAGAGCCATATGCGGTTATGTTCACGATAAAAGATGGGCGCGAAAATGTTTATCTGAAGTCAAAGCCTGATGAAAAGAGTGATGTTGTTACTGATAAACCGGTATCTCAGCCGCTAGTTAGAATTAAAACTATTGATGATAAATGGGTTTATGTTTCCCTGTATGATGCCTCTCAGCCAAATTCGCAATCTGCGACAAAGGGATATGTTAAGATGAAAGATTTAGATATGGTTAATTAGCTCTTATGCCTATATGCCCCCCTTAATGAAAATGACTTGCGGATAGACTAACAAGTTTTTAAGGTTAAATTTTCATTAAGGGATAGCCGCGCGCTGGACATTGATGAAGTGTGCCTGTAGGTGCTTGAGCCGAAAACGCCCGATACAATCAAAAGCTACCAAGCCGTGCATGACCAATGATTACGGCACGCTGATTAATTTTATCGAAACCAACGCTCATGTGCACAGTTATGACGGCGAACATCGAAGGGCTAACTACCCTGGAAAAGACCGATAATGCGTAAATAATATGAAAAAGAAAGTGTTAGCTGTAGCGGCGATTGGCTTCTTTGCATTGAGTGGTACTGTCCTGGCTATGGATGATTGCTCAAGAAAAACCAGCGATCCTGAAGTTTTTGCCTGTTCTGAAAACAACCGCGTTGTAGCTGAGAAAGAGTTAAATAAAGAATACTCAGAAGCAAAGAAACGTATTGAGACAACATTCTCTGACGAGCCAGAAGTAAAAAAAGCCTATCTTCCTGTGTTTTTGGATGCTCAGCGTGGCTGGTTAAAATATCGTGATAATCAATGTAAAATGTTTGCACATGTCGCTGCAGAAAAGAGTAACCCTTATGCAGTGTTTACCAATAATTGCATTGCAAAACTGGATGAGCAAAGAAGCAATGAACTTAAAGAAATCCCTTATGATTGATTAATATTGAATCTCGAAGGGGTTATTTTACGCCAACACGCTAGTATAGATGGTAATAACATTTACGCACAGAATTTTCGGCGGTAAAGGCGTAGAAGATACGTTAGCGGGGCGTCAAAGAGAATAAAGAAGCTTAATGTTTTTATTTAACCTTTCTGACGGATAGGGTTAATAAAGATAAGTTCGGATTAAATAATCAATTCTGATACAGGAGTCTTTGGTGAGCACAATCAGAATAAGCCAGGCTGTAGGCTATGGAAAGATAAATAAATATCGGGATGTGAAAACAGTTCAGTTATTACTTAACAGTAACAAACTTATTACCAATCCAGGTGATGAATTGAATGTTGATGGCTTGATTGGACCAAAAACTATCGAAAGGATAAAAGACTTTCAAAGAAAAGTAGTAAGATTATCTAATCCTGATGGCATTGTTTCCCCTCATGGGCCAACAATGCGTAATTTACATCATCATTCAAATACAGTTAAACCGATAAAATTAAATTTCAACACGGACGTTCAGGAATTAACTGAAGAAATGTACCTAAGTGCCGCAAAAGCACTTAACTGTGAGGTGGCTGCAGTAAAGGCTGTAGTTATTACAGAATCTAAAGTCACTGGCGCTTTCGACGCGCAACGGCGCCCAACGATTCTTTATGAACGACACTATTTTAGTTCCCTAACCAATGGGAAGTACGATAAGTCTCACCCTGAAATTTCTGGACCGCGTTACCAGCATTATGGAAAATTTAGCATACAGTATGACAGACTGAATAAAGCCATAGCGCTTGACCGTCAGGCTGCGCTCAAGTCTGCTTCATGGGGGGCTTTTCAAATAATGGGAAACAACTATAAAACAGCCGGATACGAAAGCATAGAAAAATTCGTTGAAGGAATGAATACAATTACCGGTCAGGTTTATGCATTTGTAAACCACATATCCAATACACCTGTATTATTGAATGCAATCAGAAATAAAAATTGGGCAAAATTTTCTTATTACTATAATGGCTCTGGTTATAAAGAAAAACATTACGATACACAGATGGCAGCTAACTACAATTATGCATTGCATCATTAACTAAGGATTATTATGAAAGCTATCAATTTTTTTGTGGGAGCAGTATTGTCAATAAGTAGCGCTTTTTCTGTCGCGGGTACAACGTTAAAAAAAATCGACTCAAACAGCTTTAACGATTTTGTGACTGAGAAGGCTTCAAGTACAGGATTATCAAATGTTAAAATTGATACCACGCAAACGTTCGATATTTTTACTAATAATAAAAAGTTAGGAACATTAGTTCAGGGAAAAGGCTGGTTACGAGATGTGCATCCCGTTTGTTTTATCGGATGGTCAGCGGGTCATCGTCCCGATGGATTCTTTATGCAAACGATGGGGGCTGATGATTGGGAAACTGTAGACTGTGATAAAGTTCAGGCTGTTGGTATTCTGTCGCGGTCAGATGATAAAAATGTAAAGATCGCGGTTATTTATAAAGTTGATGTTCGAGGCCAGTATTCGCAAGACTATGTAGTCTTAGGTGTAAAAGATGATGAAGACATTTTTTACGATAAAGATACCACTGAACACTTTCAAAACTCTTATATTAAAGACCTTGCTTCTATGCGCAAAGAGTATCAAAAGCTGGTCAATGACAATAAATAATACAAGATGAAAAATTCTGTTTTACTCTTTGCTTTTTGCGCGTCCTTTTTTACCTATGCTGATACTGCATTAAAACCCGTTGATATTAGCCCTTACCAAAAATCTCTTTACGAAGCCGGAGAAAAATCAGGCATTAATAATGCGGCTCCGGTGGCTAAGCAAAGCTTTGGGCTTTATACAGACGAAAAGAAAATCGGCACTTTTATTAGCGGGCAGGGCTTTAGCGAGCAGAATAGCGGTATCTGCCTTATCAGTTGGGCGACAGCAGCAGATAATATCGATGTAACAATTCCGACCATAGGAAAAGATCGTTGGGAGGCTGAAGCTTGTAACGGAACGGTAACCGTTGGCGTTTTGTCGCCAGAGGGAGCGGAACAAGTCATTATCGGGGTTATCTATAAGGCGCAGTCGCCCAACACTTCATTAATGGAATCCGTGATTTTCGCCATAGACAAACAGCAGCAAAAGCTGACTCTTGACCAAACGCTAACGGAAAAAATTGGCTCGCAGGGTGCGAGCACGCTTGGCAGCCTCAGGCGACTTTATCAGCAGTACGCGAGCAATAGCGTAGAGCAGCCACCAACAGAAGATAGCTCGCTGTTACAGGTAGAAGAGGTGATTAAGGCGCATAAGCTGGTTCCCAACGCGGCCTGCGTTAATTACCTGCTAACTAAGAATGCCGAACCCGGTGTGGATCTGGTTGATATAGTGGAAAAGCACGGCGGCGATTGCCCTGGCGATCCGGAAACGCAACCCCGCTTATTCAGCGTCTATGTCGATCAAAAAAGCAAACAGATGATCAGCGATAAAGACGATCCGGTAGAGGGAAATTTTACGCTCTTACAGCCGGGTAAGGCTGGTTAAATACCGCTAAATGAAATTGACCACCAGAAACCGTATTCCCCGGAAACCCAGCATGAAACGCGTTGTACTCTCTCTCGCTTTATTGACCCCACTTGCCGCGGCCAGCCCGCATCTGGCGGCGGTGGATGCGGATGCCTTTGCGCCTTCGCTTGCGGAAAAAGCCTTGTCGCTGGATATCGCTGGCGCAGAGCCTTCCGGCCAGCAGACCTTTGCCGTGCGGGACAACGGCCAGCTGCTGGGCGTGCTGGTGCCGGGCAAAGGTCTGCTCAGAGCCGATATGAACGCCTGCTTTATTGGCTGGTCGCGCGACGGCAAAACCGTAGCCAGCCTGACGCCGACCATCGGTTTTGCGCAGTTTGACGGCGAAGCCTGTGAAGATGTCACCAGCGTCGGCGTTATTTCGCGGCCGGATGACAGCGAACTCAAAATTGCCATGATTTATACCGCCACCACGCTGGTAGAAACTTCGCTGGTGGCGGTGGTGCTGGCTTACGATCCGCAGACTCGCTCACTGGTAGTGGATAAAGCGCTAACCAAAAGAGTTAACGATGCAGAGCTGGACAGCGTGCCGAAAATCCGCCGCTTTTACGCCGCGCCAGGCAGTTTTGCCAGCGTAGATGGCACGCTTAAGCCATAACCTTATTTAAAAACTGTCGACATTGCGAAGCTGAGCAGTCGTCAGCAGCCCGTTTCAACTCCCGCCGGTGAACCGCCGGCGCGGCCCGACATCCAACGCAGGAAAACGTGATGCGATTTACGATAGTAGCGACCAAAGCGGGTCAGCAGCCGCCGCAGAGCAGCTGCGACTTTTTGCCGCCGGGCGGCACCATCGGCCGCGGCGCCGATAACAATCTGGTACTGCCGGACGATGACCGCACGATATCCCGCTTACAGGCGATTGTGCATATCACCGCCGACGGCGAATGCCGCATTACCAATCGCGGCAACGTGACGCTGGTTCATCTGAACGATATCCCGCTGGAGCGTGGCCGTCAGGTCGAACTTCAGGATGGCGATATTCTTGGTATCGACGATTACCGTTTACAGGTAACCGATCTGCACGCCGCCGCGCAGCCTGTGGTCAGGCCCGCACCGATTGCTCGTCCTGCCGCGCCGAAACAGGAGAGCGCGCCGGCCGCGATCCCCAGCGAAATCTGGGACAGCCTGGCGCAGGAATTTTCTATCAGCGACAACCTGTCCAGCCGCAGTAAGCCCGCGCCTGCTGGCCACGATAATCCGCTGATGGAAAAAGCCCAGGAGCGCAATCCGGTCGATCCGCTGGCGCAGTTTGCCGACAGCAAAGATCCGCTTAACCTGGATCGTCGGGATCAAACGCCCGATTCGCTGTTCCACAATGAATCTTTGTTCGATCAAAACAGCATCTTTGACGACAGCACGCCGGGTACGCTGGCCTCACAGGATAAAAAGCAGAGTCTGGATCCGATGGCGCTGTTCGGCAGCAGCAGCGGCGCGCCTGCGGACAGCGACGATCCGCTGGGCCTGATGATGGGCAACGCCGTGCCGCTGACGCCGCCAGAGGAAGCGCCGCGCAAGCAGGACGCCTTTGTACCGCCTTCGCCAAAAGCGCTGGACAGCAGGCCGCAGCCAGAGCCGCAGTTTGAGGAGCGTGCAGAGTTGAACCCATCGTCACTGTTTGGCGATGAAGCAGATCTGAATAAGTCGCCGCTGTTTGACGAGGATCCGCAAGCTGCGGATGAGCTGAAGAAGTCGCCGCTGTTCAATGAAAGCGTTTCGGCCAGCGGCACGCCATCCGAAGAAGTGTCGCAGATCGATGCCGACTTTAACGAAAGCGCGCAGCAGCCAGCTGCGCCAGCGCAACCGCCACGACAGCAGCAGGATTACGGCGGTATCACGCTGCCGACGCCGCAGGCCGTGCCGCGCAATACCACGCCGCCGCCGAAAGGGCGTTTGCGTATCGATCCGGTCGCCAGTTCAGGCGCGCAGCAGAGCCATAGCGGCGCCGCCGATGGCGAACGTCTGAACGGCGAGCTGCTGGAGGCGCTGATAGGCGGCATGGGGCTGAAAGATCTGCAGCCGACGCCGCGCTTCGATCGTGACTCGATGCAGGAGCTGGGTCAGATGCTGAGCATGTTCTCGCAGGGCACCGTCGCTTTACTTTCGTCCCGTTCGATCCTCAAACGCGGCGTAAAAGCGGAAATGACGGTGATCCTCGACGAGGCCAATAACCCGTTCAAGCTGCTGCCTTCCGGCCAGTCAGTGCTGATGCAGATGTTCGGCAGCCGTATGCCCGGCTTTATGCCGCCAAAGCAGTCGGTACGCGACGCGCTGGTAGATCTTCAGGCGCACCAGCTGGGAATGATCGCCGGCATCCGCGCGATTATCGCTTCCATGCTGCAATCCTTTAATCCGCAGCAGCTGGAGGAAGAGGCGCGCGAAGAAGGCGCCATCTCTCGTCTGGCGCTGCCCAACAGCCGTAAAGCCGCGCTGTGGGAGCACTTCACTAAACGCTATGGCGAAACGGCGGGTGAAATCGAGGATGACTTTCATACGCTGTTCGGCGAAGCCTTCCTGCACGCCTACGACATGGAAGTCAATCAGTACAAAGACTCACAAATCAGATCGGAAGAATGATGAATATCACCATTGCCTCTATGTCGCACCAGGGCGCGCGCGAAAGCAACCAGGATCAGACCGGTGAGCATATCGGTAAGCGCTCGGCCTGCTTCGTAGTCTGCGACGGCGTGGCAGGCCTGCCGGGCGGCGACGTTGCGGCGGAACTGGCGCGGGACACCATTCTGCAACGCTTTGACGGCGAGCGGCATCTGGACGCGCAGAGTATTCGCCAGTACGTCAACGACGCCAACAGCGCTATTCGCCAGCAGCAGGCGCTCAGCGACTACAAGCGCATGGGCACGACGCTGGTCAGTCTGTTTATCGATCGGGATTTCGATCTGGCCTGGTGGGCGCACGCGGGCGACAGCCGCCTTTATCTTTTTCGTCGCGGCTATCTTTACCACGTCACCACCGATCACAGCCTGGTGCAGCAGATGAAAGATGCCGGACATCAGACCGAAGGCATCAACAGCAACCTGCTCTATTTCGCGCTTGGCATGGGCGATGAGGAGCGCGACGCCAGCTACAGCGACGTGGTGGAAATTGAAGACGGCGACGCTTTCCTGCTCTGCACCGACGGCTTCTGGCACGGGCTGTCGCAGGAAAATATGCAGGAGTCGCTGCATATGGTTAATACGCCGGACGAATGGCTGACGCTGATGCAGCAGGCCATTCGTAAAAACGAGCTGCACTCGTCGGCCAGTCAGGACAACTACAGCGCCGTCGCCGTTTGGGTCGGCAATCCGCAGGACACTACGCTGCTGCATTCACTGGAAGCCGCAGCCCGATTTTTTCCTCTTCGTGATTAACATAAGGTTTTCAGAAACACTCATGAAACATTGGCTAACGGGTTTTACCCTGCTGATTGCGTCCACTGCCTGGGCGCAGGATTACCACGTTGTTACCGCGAAAACGCTGCAGATGGATGTCTGGATCGATAACGTCAAGGATCAGAAGCCTGCCAGCTGGTGTGAGCGCGATATTCCGCTACGCATCGTGGCGAACGGCGATAAGGATCCGGCAAACGTCAACGCCCTGCTGCCGCAGGTGGCAAATCTGATGTCGCACAGCTGCGCGAAAATAGCGTCGTTTCAGTGGCGGCTCGCCGACAGCAGCGGTAAAGCGCTGGCGCACGGCAGCGCCGCGAAGACGAAACAATGGCAGAGTAAGATCGAAGTGGAAACGCCTGCGGAAGCCATAGCGCCCGCCGCTGAAGCCGCCGCGCCGATTAAACCGGAAGATCTCTCTCCGCCAGCGGATACCACGCCGTGGATCCAGTTCAGCCTGCTCGACGGCTGTCATTTCCGCACCTGGTGGAACAACGGCAGCCAGACCAGCGCGCTGTTCGTGCCGGCCAAAGGCGGCGTGACCTGCGGCGGCGACGGCTGGCTCAGCGGCGACGGCCAGATTACGCGGCTGGGCAACGGTGCGGCCAGAAAGCAGCAGGTCAGCTTTTTACAGGGTTTCCCGGTGTTCAACCTGAATGGCAAAGCGGTAAGCCGCGATATGCAGATCACCACCGTCAACAACGAACGCATGGTGCTCAGCGATGAAAAGTCGCCGCAGAGCTGGATGATTGTGCCTTACGCGCCCACACTGAACGGCTGGCAGGCCGACGGCGCCGTGGTGGTGGCGATGAGCCAGCAGGAAGCCAGCGACGCCAGCACGCTGAAAGCGCGACTGGAGGAAGTTCGCAAAGTCTGGTCGCCTTATCTGGTCGACGGCAAGCTGACCATTAAGCTGGTGGAGGAGATTCATCCTGAGCTGAAAGATCCGGCCGCCGGCGCTTACCGAATGCTTAACTAATCCCTTGCCCGCCAAAGGAACGCTATGAAATCTCTCACTGAACTGATGTCCGGCGCGACCCTTGCGGAAACGCTGGCGCGCGTTGAAAACGACATTAAAAGCCGCCCGGCGGATGCCGATCTGCGTGCGGCCTTTGTGCAGCTGCTTTGTCTGGCGGGCCACTGGCCGCGCGCCAAAACCCAGCTGAAGTCCTGGCTGGCGTTAAAACCGCAGGCGCGGCCGACGGTGACGCTACTGGAGCAGACCATTACCGCAGAGATCCAGCGTGCGGCGGTTTTCGAAGGGCTGGCGATGCCGAGAATGCCCGGCGAGGCTTTCGCCTGGGCAGAAGATCTGCTGAAAGCGCTGCGCAAGGAGCACGCGAGCGAGGCGGACGAACTGCGCGCGGCGGCTTTTGAGGCGGCGCCGCTCAATCCGGCGCAGGTCATCACGCAGGATGAGCAGGCGCACAGCGTGGCATGGCTGATTGATGGCGATGGCCGCCTTGGCCCGATCTGCGAACTGATCGTCAATGGCCACTACACCTGGCTGCCGTTCGCCGCCATTCGCGAAATGCGTTTTCAGGCGCCGGCCAGCGTCACCGATCTGGTCTGGCGGCACACCGCCGTCACGCTGATCGACGGCAGCGAGCAGGTTTGCCAGCTGCCGGTACGCTATCCGTTCGCCGATACTGCCAGCGACAATCTGCGTCTTGGCGCCGTGACCGAGTGGTCGCCGCTGGATGACCAGCAGTTTATCGGTCACGGCCAGAAAACCTGGCTGAGTGAAGAGCGCGATTTCCCGCTGCTGAGCCTGACGCGTCTCGTTTTCGCCGGAGCGGCGACCGACGATGAGTGATGGCAGAGAACTGCTGCATGGCGGCTATCGTCAGCGCGGCAAAGAGGCAACGACGGCTCGCGACAAAATGCAGCCGTCGCTGTTGGACAGGCTGACCGATAACGCGCCCGACAAGCAGCAGGAAGCGGCCAGCAGCCGCGTGATTTCTCACACCGCGCTGAAACGCAACGTGCTGCGCGACCTGCAGTGGCTGTTCAACAGCATCAATAACGAAGCGCAACAAAATCTATCGCCGTTCCCGCACGTGCGGCGTTCCGCCTGGAACTTTGGCGTCGCGCCGCTGGCGGGACAGCGGATGTCCGATATCGAATGGCAGGATATTCAGCGCAAGCTGACCAACTCCATTTTGCATTTCGAGCCGCGCATTCTGCCGGCAGGCTTACAGGTGCGCTGCATTTCTGATACCAGCTCGCTGAGCCTGCATAACGTGCTGTCGATCGAAATCAAAGGGCGGCTCTGGTGCGTGCCTTATCCGCTGGAGTTTCTGTTCCGTACCGATCTTGATTTAGAAAACGGCCATTTTGAACTGAAAGACGTAGGGTAATCATGGACAGCAAACTGCTCGATTATTACAACCGTGAACTGGCATATCTGCGCGAAATGGGAGCGGAGTTCGCCGCACGCTACCCCAAAGTCGCCGGACGGCTGGGCATGAGCGGCATCGAAGTGGCCGACCCCTACGTCGAGCGGCTGATGGAAGGCTTTGCCTTTCTGACCTCGCGCGTGCAGCTGAAGATGGACGCCGAGTTCCCGCGTTTTTCGCAGCGTATGCTGGAGATGATTGCGCCCAACTACCTTTCGCCGATGCCTTCAATGGCGATTGCCGAGCTGCATCCGGACGGCAAAAAAGGCGATATCAGCGGCGGTTTTCTGGTGCCGCGCGGCACCATGATGGACAGCCAGACGCTGAAAAAGAACGGCGTAACCTGTAGCTACGCCACGGCGCACGACGTCATGCTGCAGCCGTTGCGCATTGACCAGGTGGAGCTGGGCGGCGTGCCGGCGGATATTCCGCTGGGTAGCCTGGGACTGAGCCAGCGCGGCGCGGTCAGCGCGCTGCGTATCCGCCTGCAGTGCTTTAGCGAAGTAGCGCTGAGTCATCTGACGCTCGATAACCTGATGTTCTATCTCAGCGGCCCCGATATTCAGGCGCAGCAGCTGCTGGAGCTGATTATGCAGCACACGGTCGGCGCCTTGTGCCAGACGGTGGAAGCGCAGCCGCAGCGCGTGGCGCTAAGCGACGATGCGCTGAAGCAGGAAGGTTTCGCCGCCGATCAGGCGCTGCTACCGCAGGATCTGCGCAACTTCGACGGTTATCGACTGCTGCAGGAATATTTCGCTTTCCCGGCGCGCTTCCAGTTCGTCAGCGTCAGCGGGCTGGGCGAACTGCCCGCGCGTTGTGGGCCAGAGGTAAAAGCCTTTGAAATCGTGCTGCTGCTGGACAAGGCAGACGCGGCGCTGGAAAGGGTGATCGACAAAAGCCATCTGGCGCTGCACTGCACGCCGGTTATCAATCTGTTTCCGAAAACGGCGGAGCGGCAGAAGGTCAGCGACGGCGCGCATGAGTATCATCTGGTGGTCGATAATATTCGGCCGCTGGATTATGAGATCTATTCGGTACAGAAGCTCTATGCCTCGGGCGATCGCCAGCAGGGCGAACAGATCTTTCGCCCTTTCTGGAGCACCTTCAGCCGGGACGAAGGCGATTACGGCGCTTATTTCTCGCTGCGACGCGAGCAGCGTACCCTGTCGGAACGCGCGCAGCGCTACGGCACGCGTACCGGCTATATCGGCTCGGAGGTCTTTCTCTCGCTGGTGGATGAGCGCCAGTCGCCGTGGCGCGATGATTTACGCTACCTGACGGCAGAAGTGATGTGTACCAGCCGCGACCTGCCGCTGATGCTGCTGGCGCAGGATCAGGGCAATTTTATGATGGCGGACTCGCTGCCTGTAGGTCAGCTCACGCTGCGTAAAGGCCCGACGCCGCCGCGTAAGGCGCTGGCGGAAGGCATGGCGGCCTGGCGGCTGATTGGGCATTTGCAGATGAACTATTTAAGCCTGATGGACAGCGACGACGGCGAAGGCGCTTCGGCGCTGCGCGAGCTGCTGGGACTGTACGCCAACCTGGCGGAAGCGCCGGTCGCGCGGCAGATCGAGGGCATTCGCCACTGTCAGTTGAAGCCGGTGAACCGTCGCGTGCCGGAACCCGGCCCTATCGTGTTCGCGCGCGGTATCGGCATTGAGCTGAGCGTTGACGAACAGGCGTTCTCCGGTGCCAGTCCGTGGCTGCTGGGCAGCGTGCTGGAGCAGGTATTCGCCAGGCTGGTCGCCATCAACAGCTTTACCGAGCTGACGCTAACCAGCCAGCAGCGCGGCGAAATCGGCTACTGGCCCGCGCGCATGGGCAAAAGGGCGCTGGTATGAAAGTGTTGCGCATCCCTCAAGCGCCGCGGCTGCCGCAGGACTTTTGGCCCGGCGTAACGCAGGCGCCGTGGCGTTACGATCTGTTCCAGCTGCTGCGCAGGCTGGACGCCCAGAGCGGCGAGCGTTATCCGCTGGGTCGGGCGCCGCAGCCGCGCCATGAACCGCTGCGTATCGGCCAGGAACCGTCGCTGGCCTTCGCGCCCGCCACGCTGTCTAAAGCCAGCCCGCGCGACAATACGCCGCTGCACGATGTTTCGATCCTCAGCTTCGGCCTCTTCGGCCCTAACGGCCCGCTGCCGACGCATCTGACGGAGTATGCCCGCGAGCGCATTACCCATCATCAGGATCGCAGCCTGTCGGCCTTTGCCGATCTGTTTCATCACCGCCTGACGCTGCTGTTCTATCGCGCCTGGGCCGACGCGCAGCCGACGGTATCGCTGGATCGACAAGACGATCGGCGTTTCGAGCGCTATCTGGCCAGCCTGATCGGCATGGGGCTGCCGGCGCAAAGGGAAAAAGGAACCCTGAGCGATCATGCGCGCTATGCGGTGGCGGGCCACTTAACCCGGCAGGCGCGCGACGTAGAAGGCCTGCAAAAAATCCTCAGCCACTACTTTAACGTGCCGGTAAAACTGGTGGAAAACGTGCCGCACTGGCTGCCGATCGACAGCCGCGAGCGGGCAAAGCTGGGCGCGGGCAGACACGCGCCGAAGCTGGGCGAATCGATGTTTTTGGGCGTGGCGGTGCGCGACGTGCAGCATAAGTTTCGCATCGAGCTGGGGCCGATGCCGCTGGACACCTATAACCGCTTTTTGCCGGGCGAAGCCTGGACGCAGCAGCTGCGCGACTGGGTACGGCAGTATCTGGGCATTGAATATATCTGGGAGCTGCGGCTGATTCTGGCGGCCGAAGAGGCGAAAGGCGTTACGCTGGGCGGCCAGGCCAGACTGGGCTTTAACAGCTGGCTGGGCCAGTTAAACCGCGAGCGGCCGTTACGCGATTTAACCTTTAGTCCGGAATCGGCGGAACAGGTTGCCAGCGGTTAAAAAAAGCGTAGCATCAAGGCGGAAAGCGTCCGGGATGGGCGGTGGAATAAATCACAAGGAGCGTGTCATGTCACATAGCGATTTCACTAAAGAAAGACTTAATAAAACTATTAATGAATTAAACAGAGTCAGTCTCGGTCTCGCAATAAGATACCTGCCTTCCTGCGAGTCGCGGGATGCGTTCTTAAAAGAAATAAATGAGGTTATAAATTCTGTAAGGAGAGAGATTTCCATCCACTGTTTGTCAGCTCAAGGTGGTATTGAGCTCCTTGCAAAAGAGATTAAGTTTCTGGAACAACAACGGCTGGATATCTATACAACCAGAGCAATGCAGTATGCAGCCATTGAAAAGAAGAAGAAAGAAGACAGAAATTACCTGATATTAAAGCAGGTCGGATTTGTTGGCGGCGGAACACAGGTTTTCTCGGGTTTTGGCATTTGCCTGGCCTCTTTCGGCACAGCCTGTGCAACTTTGGGCGGGCCTCTTATTTCCCACGGGCTGAATAATTTTTACGAAAACGGTTATTATTTACTTTATCGTAAAAACAGACAGGGTTTTGTTCGGCATGGTTATCGTAAAATTGCACAGTTAATCGGCTATACGGGAAAAGAATCTGATTATGCTTATGCGAGTATCGATCTGGTTCTGTCAGGCTATGGTTTGAGCAGGCAAGTTTTGAAAGAAGACAGGTTTCGGCTTTTCAGGCATGTTAATGCTGATTTTATCCGGGGGTGGAGAACAATGGGTAAAATTTCATTAGGTATGGAATTTATTGGCGATGGTTTTACAGCTTACGGTATATATCAGCTTAATAAGGAAACTGACTGATGTATAGCGAAGTCAGTCTTTATCAGGAAGGTGAGTGGGTATTCATTGCTTATATCATCCTCTCCATACTTTTTCTTTTTATTTTTATTTTTATTTTTATTAAGATTAAAAATAGATCGCACTCTAATTTTTTCAAGGTAATTTCTTTTTTGTTGATATTTTTTTGTGCCTGCGCTCAATATTGGGTATTCAGGATGGGAATGGATGTGGTTTACACTTTCTTTTCTCTCTTTCCCAGAGAGAGTGATTATCTGCGCATTATTTCATTGTGTTTTTGTATCGCTTATCTCTATTTTCTCCCAACAAGAGATCGAAAAAAATAGAAGCACAATTGCATATATTATCTCTGATATTTCAGTTAACCGATTATATTGCGCTCTAATGGGCGCAATAACATTCTCTCTGCTTCACGGCAATGCTATTCCATCAGTCATCTACTATTTGGATCAACCATGTCAGAAATCAGCCGCGCCGTACTGTTCGGCAAACTGGATACGCTGTTATTTACCTCGCTGGAAAGCGCCACCGCCTTTTGCAAGCTGCGCGGCAATCCCTATGTGGAGCTGGTGCACTGGCTGCATCAGCTGATGCAGCAGCAGGATGGCGATCTGCAACAGCTTATTCGCTACTTTTCTCTGGATGAAGAGGCGTTAACGCGCGATATCGTTGCCGCGCTGGATCGTCTGCCTCGCGGCGCCAGCGCGGTATCGGATCTGTCGGAACATATCGATAGCGCGGTGGAACGCGCCTGGGTATATGGTTCGCTGAAGTTCGGCGTGCAGCAGATCCGCGGCGGTCATCTGCTGATCGGCCTGCTAAAAACCTTTAACCTGGCAAACGTGCTGAAAGGCATCTCGCCGCAGTTCGGTCGCGTCAGCGCCGACACGCTGCTGGAGCAGTTCGACAGCGTGTTCGCCAACAGTAAAGAAACCAGCATTGCCGCCGCGCCTGCGCAGGACGGCGCCGTGCCGCAGCAGAAAAGCACGCTGGCGCAGTATGCGCAGGATCTGACGGCGCGAGCGCGCGAAGGCAAGATCGACCCGATCGCCGGACGCGACGAAGAGATCCGCCAGATGGTGGATATCCTGATGCGTCGCCGCCAGAACAATCCGCTGCTGACCGGCGAAGCGGGCGTGGGCAAAACGGCGGTAGTGGAAGGCCTGGCGCTGCGGATGGCGGCGGGCGACGTGCCGGCGCCTTTGCAGAACGTCCAGCTGTGGCTGCTGGATATCGGCATGCTGCAGGCCGGTGCGGGCATGAAGGGCGAATTTGAAGCGCGGCTTCAGGCGTTGATCAACGAGGTACAATCCAGCACCACGCCGATTATCCTGTTTATCGACGAGATCCACACGCTGATTGGCGCGGGCGGCCAGCAGGGCACGGGCGACGCGGCCAACCTGCTCAAGCCTGCGCTGGCTCGCGGTCAGCTGCGCACCATCGGCGCGACCACGTGGGCGGAATACAAAAAATATATCGAGAAAGATCCGGCGCTGACCCGTCGTTTTCAAACCGTGCAGGTTCAGGAGCCGGACGAGGAAAAGGCGCTGCTGATGCTGCGCAGCGTTGTCGCGCCGCTGGAGAAGCATCACCGCGTGCTGCTGCTGGATGAATCGGTCGCCGCTGCCGTAAAACTCTCCCATCGCTATATTCCGGCTCGCCAGCTGCCCGATAAAGCCGTGGCGCTGCTGGATACCGCCTGCGCCCGCGTCGCCGTCAGCCAGAGCGCGCAGCCGCCGCAGCTGGAAGATTGCCTGCAGCGCATCCACGCGCTGGAGATCGAAAAAGAGATAGCGGAACGCGAAGCGAAAGTAGCGATTGGCGATCCGGCTCGCGTGGTTAAAATCAGCGAGCAGCTTGGCGAACTGGCCATGCAGCGCGATGAATTAGCCGCACGCTGGCAGAACGAGCGCGAACTGGTGGATAGCATTATCGATTTACGCGCGCAGCTGCACGAAGACAAAGCAAAAGATGTCGCCGCTCTGCACCAGCAGCTTGCCGACCAGCAGCAGCAGCTGAAAACGCTTCAGGGCGAGGCGCCGCTGCTGTTTGCCGCCGTCGACGCTAACGTGGTGGCCGCCGTGGTTTCCGACTGGACGGGCATTCCGCTGGGCCGCATGGTGAAAAACGAGATCGACGCGGTGCTGAAGCTGGCCGACACGCTGAACGAGCGCGTGATTGGTCAGCGCCACGGCCTGGATCTAATCGCCAAACGCGTCCGCACTTCCCGCGCGCGGCTGGACGATCCCAACAAGCCGGTAGGCGTCTTTATGCTCTGCGGCCCGTCCGGCGTTGGTAAAACCGAAACCGCGTTGGCGCTGGCGGAAACCCTTTACGGCGGCGAGCAGAACATTATCACCATCAATATGAGCGAGTTTCAGGAAGCGCACACCGTCTCGACGCTGAAGGGGGCGCCTCCGGGCTATGTCGGCTACGGCGAAGGCGGCGTGTTGACCGAAGCGGTGCGCCGCCGTCCTTACAGCGTGGTGCTGCTGGACGAAATCGAAAAAGCGCATCCCGACGTGCATGAGATCTTCTTCCAGGTCTTTGATAAAGGCTGGATGGAAGATGGCGAAGGCCGCCATATCGATTTCCGCAACACGCTGATTATTTTGACTTCTAACGTCGGCACCCAGCTTATCAGCGCCATGTGCGCCGATCCGGAGCTGATGCCGGAACCGGATGCGCTGGCGGGCGCGCTGCGTGGACCGCTGCTGGAAGTCTTCCCGCCAGCGCTGCTGGGGCGTCTGCTGGTGGTGCCTTACTATCCGCTGAGCGACGAGATGCTCGCCAGCATCGTGCGTTTGCAGCTAAAACGTATCCAGCTGCGTCTGGAACAGAACCACGGCATCGTCTCTGAAGTGGACGACAGCGTGATTGAACGCATCGTTCAGCGCTGTACTGAGGTAGAATCCGGCGGCCGTATGGTCGATGCCATCCTTACCAACACGCTGCTGCCGCAGATGAGCCAGCTCCTGCTGGATGCGCACCGGCGTGAAGAGCAGTACCAACGCCTGCGAGTAACCCTGCACGAGGGCGAGTTCCAGTGTCAGTTTGAGGCGTAAGCCGCAATTAAGAGAGTTGTCCAATATGTCAGAACAAGATATTCCGCGAGCTATTCCTAACGCTCTGCCGGTGGGCTACCGCTTTAACGAGTTTGAAATTAAAGAGGTGATTGGCGGCGGCGGCTTTGGCATCGTCTATCGCGCCTGGGACCACCAGCTCGAACGTACCATCGCCATCAAAGAGTTTATGCCCGCCTCGCTTGCGGTGCGCAACGATGACCTGACGCTGGTGCTGCGCAGCGAGCGCTTCAGCAAAAGTTTTCACGCCGGGCTGAACAGCTTTATTCAGGAGGCGCGCCTGCTGGCCCGCTTCAATCATCCGAACCTGCTGCATGTGCTGCGCTTCTGGGTGCAGAACGATACCGCTTATATGGGCACGGCGTTCTATACCGGCACCACGCTGTCGCAGCTGCACAGCCGCCGCCCGGAGATGATCAGCGAAGCCTGGATCCGCTGCCTGCTGCCGCCGCTGTTCGGCGCGATTAATACTATCCACCGCGAAGGCTATCTGCATCGCGATATCTCGCTGGATAATATCCAGATTCAGGAGAACGGCGTGCCGGTGCTGCTGGACTTCGGTTCGGCGCGTAAGGCGATCGGCAACCTCTCCGACGAAACCGAAACCATGCTCAAGCCGGGCTTTGCGCCGATTGAGCAATACAGCGACGACAACGAAAGCGAGCAGGGCACCTGGACCGATATCTACGCGCTGGGCGCGGTGCTGCATACGCTGATCGTTGGCTCACCGCCGCCGGTCAGCGTGGTGCGCAGCATTGAGGATAACTATAAGCCGCTGATGCAGCAAAAGCCGGAAGGCTACTCGCTGCCGCTGCTGCACGCGATTGACCGCGCGCTGGCGCTGCAGCCGGAGGATCGTCCGCAGACGGTGGATGAGTTTGCCGCGCTGATGGAGCTTTCCGCCAGCGATATCAACGAAATCCTCGAAGTGAAGGTCAGCGGGCCGGGCACCATGCTGGTACCGGTTGAGGAGAAAGCGCCAGCGTCGAAAGCCGCCGGGCTGAAGCGTTTTATGGTGCCAGGCCTGATTGCCGCTGGCGTGCTGGTAGGTATTGGCGTCGGCGCGCTGCTCGCCGGTGGCGGCAGCGACGCGCCGCAGACCGCCGCCACGAATCCGCCAGCGGCCGCGCCTTCTGCGCCAGCGGCAACCTCTGCGCCAGCCGTCGCTGCGCAGCCGCCAGCAGCAACCGCTAAAGCGGAACCTGAAGCCGTGCCGCCTGCCGCCGAGCCAGAACCGGTTGCTCAGGTTTATATCAAGCTGCTGCCGGGCGACAAAGTAGCGATGAACGGCAGCGCTCAGGCGCTGGTGCCGTCGCCGAATGGCTTCGCCATGCTGCAGCTGCCGCCGGGCGACTACCGCTTCAGCATCAGCAACGGCGGCCAGACGCGCAGCCAGAGCATCACCGTGGATCGCGAAGGCGTCTGGCTGCTTAATCCGCAAAGCTGAAGACGCTTTGCTGACTCCAGCGCCGTCATCGGGCGTCGTTTTCTGCAATACATCCTTATCAGCCCGGCGTTCTGCCGGGCCTGTCAGTCCGGGAAACCACCATGTTTGATCGTATTACCGTCCTTCTGCCGGTCGAGGGCCTGCTGTTCTGGAAACTCAATGGCCGGGAATCCCTTTCCGAATCCTTTGAACTCACCGTTGAGCTGCTGGCGACCTCCGCGCGTATCGACCGCAAGACG
>Ga0157363_1000634_pt1 | contig 27282 bp, 10 predicted proteins | sample AttsexASBM1_FD_111477 | JGI IMG/M metagenome (GOLD analysis project Ga0157363, IMG submission 111477) | Fungus gardens microbial communities from leaf cutter ant in Ribeirão Preto, State of São Paulo, Brazil - Atta sexdens ASBM1 | ecosystem: Host-associated > Fungi > Mycelium > Unclassified ... | reverse complement strand
TGCTTCCATACGGTCCGATGTGTGAGATCGTTGCAATACGTGTTCAATTCTCCTCACGTTTACCGGTCCGTCGAGCTTGTCTCGTAAGACTAACGTCTAACAAGCCGATAAGCCGAATTAACCCTGATTAACGCACGAGGGATGTGGGCAATAGCGCCCCAGAAAGTGGATTGCCTCACGTCGCGTGTATCAGCCGTGTGATTTGCACACTTGGTGTGACACAGACTATTGTGATTCGTATTGTGGTTATGAAGGCCTCGTCGACGTTAGACGCGCGTTAAATGTGACACGAGACGCCAGCCGTATTCGCAATAATCTCTCTGTCGGTCGTCCCGTATCCACTACGTCGATCGTAGTAAATTGTCTCGCTCAATCCGCACTTTTGTTTTGCATGTCTTTAATCTATATATACAGGTAGTCCCAGTTTTAACTAATCTTTTGTGTAGATAGGGTGGACTAAACTGAGTCGAAAAGTTCTTTACATTTTACAGTTTTCGCAACGGTTAACGAGATATTAATTACTAAAAGTCCCTAAATATTATTCTTCAATAATTTTTCACTCAAGTACTATCAACTTCACAGAATATTTGCAAGAGACGAAATTCATTTATTTTTTTCTTATAAAATTCTAAAAATTTTTTTTCAAAATTTTTTATTAACTTTTTGTACATTTTCTTATTTTTAACGTCATGAGAAAATATAATATTAAAAAATTCTGAAAAAATGCTCAGAATTTTATAAGAAGAAAATAAATTATTTTTATCTTTTGCTGTTTTTTTATAAAGTTAATAATATTTGAGTAAATAATTAATATAGATCAATTTAACGATTTTTAGTAATTAATATCTCGTTAACCGTTGTGAAAATTGCAAAATGTGGTACAGGACCTTTCGAGTTCAGTTTAGTCCGCTCTATCAACACAAAAGCGATTGGCCAAAATTTACGGGATATCCTGTATATACATATATATATATATATATTGAAACCTTTTGAAGAGGAAACCTTCAGAACGAGAATATGTAAGTGGAATGCAATAAATATATTTTTTCTAAACTTAAATATAATTCCAAATTTAAATAATTCGTCACGGAGAAATTCTGTGCAATTTTTTTATGTATTAATTTTTTTTTAATATTATTTCTCTTTATTTCATTTTACGATTTCTATTTTTCGATTCGACTTGCGTGTTTAATTCGAATCGAACGAAATATTGTCGACGATGACAATAAACCGATTATAGGAGAAGTTTTTCTCCTTCTTATTGATTTCTGATCAAAATGCAGTCAAACTACGGCTAGATTTAACCAAGGTAAGTTCAATCTGGTCCGAAAAAAGAAGAAGGAATGCAATATAAGGAATAAGGTAAGTGGTTATTGGACCTACATGATGTATAAGGTAATATACAGAGTCATTTGTTTATTTGCTTAATTTTTTCCTATTTTCTCATACGTTTCCCCTATTTTGTTATATATGTGAAAGATTGGGAATATTTTATTTAAATTCTAATCGCACCCGTATAATTGAAAATGCATTTTTTCTTAAATTTCTCGCTTGAGGTTTTAGGTATAAATCGCATGTCGCATCGTGATTTTAATTAAAGATTTTTTTTATTAAGTTTTTTTATTAAAATATACGGATGGATTGAAAAATGGATAATAAAAAATATGGATAAGTAAAAATGTAGATTGGAATACGGGTTAGTAGGAATATTGGTAGGTATAAAAATACGGTTAGGTAGGAATTTGGTCAGATTTTGACTAAAGACAGATGGACATAATAATTTGATAGGATAGGAAAAGGTATATTATGGACAAATTAATATCTTAAATGCAATAGTAATAAATATAATAATATATTTATTATTAATATTATAATTGTTAAATTAAACATTACATAACTTACTATTATTTTAAATATAATAATAGATATATTACTGTATTTATTATTATTATATTTTTAAAAACAACAACTTAAAAAATTATGTTACTTTTTTTTAATAAATTTTTAGAAACATAACATATTATTGTGAATACTATGTATTATATTTGTAATTTATGTAACAATAATTGTAAATTATTGTATATTATTTGTATTTTATTGTACATGTTATGTATTGTAATTGTAATTTATGTATAATAATTATAAATTATTATTATCATTGAGTTTAATAATAGTTGTAAATAATATGTTAATTATTGTAATCGAATGCGTTTATTAAGACAGAGATCGATTCCATTTGTTTTGAAAAGTAATTACAAATTCTTTTATTACTAAAAGATTGTTAATAAATTTGGGAAATATTTTACATTCAAAATTCATATTAAAAGTTATAATACTTTTTAGATTTTCACGGATTATCTTCTATTAAAAGTTATACTTTTTATAGCATGTATATATAATAATAAATAATTATAGATGTTACGATAATGATATAGTATGCGTGCGTGCGTGCGTGCGCGCGCGCGCGCGTGTGTGCGTGTACATATATTCAACATTTGTTCGTGAAATTTAACATTAGTGTCTTAGATTACAAAGTGATAAATTTAATATATTTTTGCGAAATTGCAAATTTTATGTTATAGATGCTTATAGAATTCGCGAAATGTCTTATTTTATCTCGCTCTTATTATGAAACAAAGTATATTAAATTTACAAAGTATATAATTAAATATTTAAACGAATTTTTAAATTATGTTTCGTAACTAAATATATTAAATCAAAAAAATAAATAGAATAAAAAATAATTAGAATGCCGCGTTATTTTGATATTTATGGACTATTTCTGCCTCGACAATGGGACTTCATTGTTATATTATCCCTTGCATCAAATGGACATTAATAAATATTGTGATTCGTACCAATGAATAGTCGTAGTGATTTTCGATGTAGAAAATTATTTTCCGTCAGTTTCCATAACATCTGTCTGAAATGTCTAGTTCTCGGTGTCTCGATGAATCTGGGGATTTCCGTTATAGTATTGAAATTAATTTTGGATTTTCTTAACAGTCCTTGCAGTGATTTCAGAAAGAACAATGACAACGATGTAAATTAATTAATTTTTTTTAAGTTAAATCGCAAAGTCTTTTAAATAATATATCCTGTGAGAGAAGAGTTCTTCTCTTTAAATATTCTTCCATTAATTAATATTAATGCTGTTTTGATTAAAATGGATTAGCAGATTGAAGTAGTTGTTATTTACAGCAGTTATAAAGACTGAATTACATTAAATAAATTACAGGTTTGGTCGCGACTTCTTTGAAAAAAATATTGTTACAAATGAATATATCTTTTATTTTAATCTTTAGTTTCTTTTAAGAAATTATTTTCAGGCACTGATCATCCCTTTAATCGAGAACATTAATTAATTTTTAAATATTCCAGAATATTTGTTATAACATAACTATACTAACATATATTTTAAATATTTTTACTTGTTTTATGTAATAAAATATATACATACAACAGTGTATACATTATATAAAAAATTCTTAGCTTTTATTCACTTCATAAAATTGTATCAAAGAGATTTATATTTATTTGAATAAATTATGGTGATAGTACAATATAAGTAAAAAATGTGTGGGCACTTATTAAATTCGAGATGAATCGATTAGGTACCCCGATATCAGTAAGATTTTGATAACTGTAATTATTTAAATGTTACATTTAATATTTAGATAATTTATTTAATTATTAAACCTTTAATGAAATATTATAAGAAAATAGAAAACGATAAATTTTATTCATTAAATATTTGATTGAATATGAAATTAATTAAAATGTTATTGTTATCGGGTCGATTCACCTCGAACAATTGGTACCTGAGAATTTTTGTATTCACACATTTAATAAATTATAATAAAAACGTATGTATTTTATTATTTCAAAGTATAATCATTTGTAACCACTCTTTAATAGAGATCGCCCTATCTGTGTCCTTTGATAATAAAATATGTATTTGTAATAGTGGAAAATATATTTTCTTGTGTAAATCTTGATCATACGTATTAAAGAACTGAGATGAATATCAATTAAATTACCATTAAAATATTTGAAAAATTGCATTATACTTGCATTATGTAAAGATTAGAAAAAGTGACAGTTGTTAACTCATTACTGAAATAGCTGCTGTCGGGAGCAGTTCAGAAAATCCGGGATTTATTTCCTCTTGTAGTGGAGTTCTTGGTGTTCATCGGACCACTTAATTTTCCTTTGCGGATTAACTCCGTGGAACTCGACAGAAATAGAGCACAGCTTATTCTCTAACATGTAGATCGTTCTTCTTTGTATCAGATACTACTCAATGAGCCACTCAGCGGAAAGACTTGATTTAGTCGAATTGTTAGATTATCCCTTATTGAACGCGGTGATAATGCGATTTTTAGTAAAGTAAAACGAAAATTAGAATTTACCACGATTAAATATATCGACTAATTTATTTGATTGTGTTATTAACATGAATGCGAAATATTTTTCGATATGTATTATCGTGTGGAGTAATAATTATGCGAGACTCACGTTGCAACAGAAATAAAAATTGTGTATACTAAAATTGATTGATATTATTTTTTTTGTCATATATGTTTTTATTTGATTATTGTCTTATAAGTTTTGCTATTTTTTGTGTACTACATATTTTATTTGAATCTTGTAAAAATTTAGTTTTGATACGTATACATTATGTATCAATAATTGACATTCTTTTTAATTGAAAGACATATATATAATGAATTTATTAACAATCTTTTTGGTTAATCGTATAAATTATTATAAATGAAGCAAAATAAACTTTACAATTGCTATTTGATTAATAAAAAACGTTACGTCATATATAGTCATATGTTTATACGTATTTTACATTGCATTGATAAAATTGTATTATTATATGCATACTGAGCAAACGTTTTGTGTTATTTTACATCTTAAAGAAATTATGTATGTATTCTCATTGTATTATGTTATATTTTTAATTTTATATAATGTAATTCTATAATGTAATTTTATAATGTAACTCTTTTATAACATGTTATATAGAATGTAAAATAATTGTATACCAAATAATGTAAACAATAACAATGTGAAAAATATACCGTAGGGATAAAACTTTGATCTAGTCGAGATATCTTTTACCTAAATTTTGAAACGCCTCTACGCGCATATCTAAAATCAGGAACGTCTTTAAAACAGTTTTCAGACTTTATTTCTAGATTTTGACATGTGTGTTGTTTGGTTATTGTTAAAATTTGTGTCAAAGTTATCCCGATTTTAAGCCTTTCTCATTTTACAGTATGTTGTGTAAATCCCCTACAAAAACATAGATGCAATAAGTTTTAAGTCTTAAGACATTGTAGTTGAGAAGAATATCGATTATGATCGGTCAATTTCTTAAGGCTTAAGATTTATTACATCTATTGTGTTTCGGGACTAAAGAAAAGAGGTCCGCCGATTGAAATTGGCGGGGGTGGTGGAGGGCCTCTACAAGGTTGGTCCGCTTTTATTGGAAATTTCTGTTTTAATCCTAAAATATTAGTTCATTTATAAAGAAAATTGTAAATTATAGCTTAGATAGAATGCATAATAACTGCAATAATATTTGATAAAAGAACAGAGTAGTCTTATAAAATTTGAATTAAATTATATATATTGTAATTTTATTTTTTACAATCCCTTTATATGTATATATTGAGATTTATTATAGATAGTCTGAAATATATTTTATTAATTTTCATTATCATATATTGTAATTTTTTTTATTAAAAAAAATTATAATATGATAGAAAATAAATTATATAATAAACATTAAATTAAAAAAATATAAAAGTATGATAAAAGTATTTAAAGCAGGAGACATTACAAGTATATTTCCCATTTCTGGTTCAAGGAAAGAGGGCCGCCGATTACAATCAGCGAAGGAGAGCCTCTAGAGAGAGAGTCGATTCAATTTTACTTGTTTAAATTTTGTTGAACTTTAAATTGAATATGATCCACTTAAAAATAATTTATGTTTAGTAGCTTGATAATTTCAAATACATTTAGTAAAAACGGAGCAATTTACATAAAAGTATTATATTACTCATACAATATAATAGCTGTAATATTATAATGTTACAATTTTATAAAATTGTAATTTTATTTAATGTTTTATGAATCTATATTATATTATAATAATATATCTATTATATTGTATTCTATACATTGCATTAAATTATTTATTCTTAATACATTTTTTCTGTATTATATTTCGAAATAATGTTAAATGTAAAAGAATAAAAAATAAAAAATTTTATGCAACAAAAAAATGATGGCTAACTAAAATCAGTGAAGATGGTGAATGGCCTCTATTTAATGATTCGTTTTTTATTTGAATATTTTAAAAATATATAATTTTAGGAAAATTTTAAATTTAGTCAAGGTTTCTATCATAATAAGATTATCATAATTACATTTGATCAAAATGAAACAGCTTTAAAATTAAAGCTGTTTACATGTTATTCTGTAATAAATGTTTAAACAACAATTATTCTTGATTTTTTTCGTTTTTTTACATGCTTTTCATAAAAACACTGTTAAATGAAAATTTTTGCTGTTTTTATATTACATTTTGAACATTTTTAAAAATTATTTTAATTTTTAATTATTATTTATATAATGCATTATTATATTTGATTATATTTTGTAGATATAGCACGAAATAAAATATAATGATGAAACAAAATCGACCTCAGATATGTTACCCATCGGATATCTATGACTACAGTTCTGTGTGCATATTTTGTATACATTGAGGCGCCAATAGAGGGATTCTATCTGTAAGAGGTATGTCCTCTTTCAGATTTCTTTTTGTTAATATCTCGATTTAAAAGAGTCTTGTTATTAAACTGAAAAAATATGTATAGTATTTTTATATATGTATGTATTTTTATATATTTGTGAAGAGTTTAAATTTATAACTTATTATAACTTTAAATTATTATAATTTATAATTTATATTATATTTTCTTCTTTCTATAATTTTAATTAAAATAGGAGTTTATATAAGTGAGTTTTTTTTTATTTATTATTCATCGTGATTATCGATTCGCAAAATTTGGTAAACCTATAATTAATTTTAATAATTAATTTTTCATTCTCAATTTGTTTTTTAAATATTTTTTTTACAATTACTTGTACATTTATCAATCGCGATTTTCAACTTTTTTTTATATATTGTAGTTTCTTCGACAGACGTCATCTAATTAGTTCATTTTTAATTTCTTGAAAACGAATTAAAAATATAATTTCTGTTTCTAAAAAACACATGATCCGTACTTCTAAGAAGAAATATAGCTTTTGACATTTAATATATTATATACCTTATCTTTTGGAACTTAACGTCCATTCAATCAGAGGTAGTGATGCAACACATTTATTGTGGTGGGAGTCGAAATTATATAAACCTCACGTATAATCACGCTATTACGGTCTTCCACGTCAAGCTAAGTAAAGTCATGTTGCGTTGTGTTGTCCGGAGGAATGTAGCTGTAATCTAACTCGACTTCGGATCGTACAACCCTTCCTCTCGTAGAACCCGAAGATTAGTATCCTAATCCCTATCGAGAGATCGGAAGACAGAGCGAAATTTGATCAATAGCCAAGATGCTTGAAAGGATTGTTAGAATTTACCAATGCGCGAGATATTAAATTATTGATTATTGTTAAATTAATAATATTTTTATATACGACACTATAAATACATGAGAAATATTTCAAGAATCGCTTTAAGAACTATTAAAGCTCTCGAACGATTTTGAAATATATAGATTATAAAAATATTTAGTATTTATTGATATTTATTATAAAAATATTTTTTTTTATTAATTTATATTATGTACGTGAAACTAAAGATTGTCGTAGCAATTTTCACTCTCGATTCATATTATAAAATCAGAGAAATTATAAGTTACACAATTTGAACATTTCACAAGTATATAGATACATGTCCATTAATTCTTTATTTTACGATCAAATTAGATTAATTTGATTTTACTTTGGCCTTAATAAGATTCATATTTTTAATCAATTTATTCATTATTATTAATATATGTAAAGCTTATTTGAATATTTGAGAACTACTAAAATATCCAAAAGAATTAAAAAAACTAATAAAACATCCGAAAAAGTAAAATGTCTGAAAGAAAGTTTCTGCTTTTTTCTTTCTTATATAAAGGAGTATAATGTTATTAAAACAATTACATTATAATTATGCCTACCTTTGAATTGTTTCTCGGTAATATATGCATTTTCGAACTTTTTAACGCCGACGAAACTCACATTCGCGCGTCTGTTATAATAATAATAATAGATACATAATGCTATTCTACTCATATAGTTATCTGTTCATAACAACTATAATCCATACAATGTGAGCAACGCAGTTTGCATCAGAATAGTACTCGCGGCGCGTACCAGTTTCGAAACATTTAATTATTAGCTGTATAAACTTTGTAACACGTTTATGCCGTTTATGCTTGTTCCCTCGCTAAAGCCGTATTAACCACGGTAAACCTAGTTCGCATCTCTTCAATAGATTCCACTTACATATGATAGCAAAATGTCAAAAGTGATGTAATCGGATAGTATCGCGAATGGAAATCAGGTTTGTTTTATGAAAATGTAATTAAATGATACGAACAAAGAGAAAAATATAAAATTATTCCAAATTAATCTTTAAAAATAGTGAAACAATATGAAATAAATTACGATCAATAACATGAAAGATAAAATAAAATAAAATTTTTTGTTTCATAAATTATATCTCTTTTTGCTTTAATGTAGAAACAAATTTCTTAATGCATTTTTGTATAAACAAAAAATTATCCGAACAAAATCGAGGATTGTTTTATCAAATTGTAATTAAAAAATAGAAAAACATGCAAAAAATAGAAAAACATGAAGTTAAAAATGTTAAATAAAAGATAAGATAATCATGAGAAATAAAATGAGGAGAAAAGTAAAATGAAATTTTTTTTATTTTATAGATCAGACATATCAGTTTCTACATACTCGAATGAATTTCCTCTCCAATGCATTTCCATTTATCCGTCTTTACGACGTACAAGCTGTTTCAAATAGAATTCTCTGCATGACCAGCCACAACTGTTCGCCATCTCGTTATAGATCGTGATGATGACAGGAACGAACGTCGTGGAAACTGCTATATAGTGAGTATAGTTGTATTGTTTCATTGGGGTTACATCCGATCGCCACCGTGGTCTCATTTGTATTCGGAGATTGTAAGACTATCGTACAGTATGTGTTTCAAACTCTACGTTTATTTCTTATAAATCAATCTAAAATCAATCTTTTGGAAGCATCTCTTAAAGTCGCGAATATTGCTATTTTGACTAGCAATTTGTTTTCGAACCGATGAAGACATTTGTGAAGTTAAAAAATCCGGAGCTTTCAAAACATCTTGCGAAAATATAATATATGAGTGTTAGCACTCATCATAATACGTTGCTAACACTTTTAGTGTTAGCAACGTATTATGATGACGAGCAAAAATATAAGAAGAAAAAGAGAGTTATTTTTTATCCATACTTTTTATATAATACTTAAAAATAAATTCCGCCTCTCACTTTCCGGAAGATTCTTATTTAGGGAAATGGACACGAATAACGCCTTACGTAATCAATTATTATTTTAGTTTAGTTAATCCGTTCTATTGTACTTATTTTTATTTGAGAAATAGGGAAATGGATATACGATGCAAAATTAATTTGTTACATTTATTTATTTTGTATATATTTTGATATATTTTATTTGTTATAAAGTGTACATTCGTATTTCAAAATGTGATTTACAAGACGAACGGTGTTATCGAATCACATGAAATCAATAAATAGCCAAAAATTTATATAAGTCTCTCTCAATACAGGAGGAAAAATCCACGAGTTTCTCGGAAAAAGTAAATGCTTAATGATTATATGAAGATTCTTCATTTGAGTCAATTACATTAAAGTTGAAATTTCAATCGTAATAAGAGCTTACCGTAAAACTCGTGAGAATTTCGCAGACCGTGCATTCGCGTTCACAATGGTAACACAGACTTGATGTATCAAACGTCAATAACGTTCTCGCGACAGTAACTTCCATAACATGCTTATGCAAAAAAGAATGATATCTCCCTTGCAGATGACAAAAGTGCGCTTCTAAAGTATTGAATTTGCGAAGCGAACAAGATAAAAATTTTTCAAAAATATTTAAGATATAAAATATGACAATTTATCATTTACTTATTGAAATTTCTTTGCAAATATAATGTCATATTGATTCTTACTAAAAAATTAATCATTTAATTATTTTTACAATATTAGTTAAATAATTAAAAAGACGTAAAAAAATAATTTAACTAATTCAAAATTTCGAGTGTCTATGTTGATTTTTAAAACAAAATAAAAATTGTTGTTAAAAAATAAAATTTTTTAAATTAAAAAGTACATGATTTACTGTAACAAACAGGAAAATTAATCTTTTTATAAAAATAATCTGGAATGAAGAGACGTTCTTTAGAAAAAGAAATTCAAGAAATATAATAGTAATTAACTTTTTGAAAACTCTGAATATAATATTTTAATTATTGTTTAGGCTTAATTTAGGCTTATACTAAAAATAAAGAGACAGACACAAAAGATATAAAAAAACTGTTGAATCAGTTGTTTTCTAAAGTCGGCAAATAGAATTGAAGAGTAAATTAACTAGATTGGTAGAAGTTAAAAGCTAAAAAAAGAAAAGAGAGTTGTGCTGAAAGAATTTTCTGATTCACGCTACTTTCTCGAAAGAAAGCTGTCGTGTCCAATACCAATTGACCTGATTGGCTCGAGCTTACTCGATTCCGTAAATGGGATTTAACGATTGCTATATACGCCATGAAAATATATATACTTAAATTAGCAATAGTGATTTCTATGATTTAGTAGCAATTAAACGACAATAATGATATTTAGATTTGATCTTTAATAAACGATTAAACGATCAAAATTAAACATCGACAATAATGACATTTAAATTATACAAGTTTGGAAATTTACTCAATTGTTTCAAAATTGACTTAATTTCCGCTGATTAATTTTATCTCGGGTTTCTGTCAATCTATAATGTTTTGTATATGTAGAAGATAAACAGTGCTTATTGGTCATTATATAGTTGCCGCTTCAATTATAAACTTCTGTAATTGGAGTAATTTCAGAAACGAATATATGAGGAAATTAATAAAGTTTAAGATAAGAAATTACATCAAGAAATAATCTGCAAAATAAATTTTATATCAAATTTGTAATAATATATGATAATAATTTAATAAATACACTAAATAATACACTGGCTGCTGCAGCAAATTAGGTAGTAAAATGGCATCATTCTTAATTAGCTGCAACAACCAATTTTTGCTTGCAGTAATCAATTTTTGATTAGTCTATCTGCAATATAAGTACAGAATTTCGATAGTCTAACGCAAAAATTGGTTGCTGCAACTAAATAATTAAATATCCTATGCCATATTCAGCCAATCTTTTTTTTTAGTATATAAATGAAAAAAAGCTTCTTTTTAACATTTTTCTGTTTAATAATATTATTCGGATATTAAAAAAAAATATTTGTACTATAACTTTACTGAAAGTTTCTATTTGCTTCTGAATTTTATATCGATTTTCTAATTTCTATGATGAAAAATAATTTTCTGTGAACTGAATCAATTTTATTATGAACTATAAATTTATTCTGTCTTATATTGAGCGTGTATTGTACTGAACTTTTCTCGCGCATGACTTGTTGATTCGGAAATATCGAAGTAAATAAGTATTAGAGTGTACGAGATCTACGAGTGATCCTCTTTAAGAAATGAATGATAATTTTTATTCTCTGAGTAATATGTATTGTTAAAATTGATAAATATTCGTAAAAAATTGATAAAAATGTCAGAATGATTTAGACGATAAAAAAAGAAATATTTTCAGAATGTTTGGCAATTTATTTTTGTTGCAAATTAATATTTTATATAATCATGCTAAAAAAGTATTAATATAAGATATTAATGCGAAAAAGATATCTCTAAAAGTTTAATATAAAACATTTATAAATTTTAAAACGCGGATATACATGCTATAAAAATTTTTTCACTTTTCCTATTTTTCCCATCTGTGTGCAATTTAATTTTTGCATGTAATAGACTTTTTTATATCCTCAATATCAATTTTGATTAAGATCTTTCATTAATCATCATTAGTAAGTTGACTAAAAAAAACCTTGTTTTTCGTTCGAAGGTTTAATCATTAAATTCAAAATTCTACGCTTTTAGGATATTTCTCTTTACACTCGTGATTTATTAACCTACTTACATTTCTCACGTTCGATTCGCTCGAGCGTTTTCACGAAAACAAGTGTTAACACAACTAAATGCCGAGGTCTTAATTAGAGAAGGTAATCGATAGCATGCCGACCTTTTCGACAGTTGGCGATTGGTCGGTGGCAACATGGAAGTTATTTAGAACTTCGTAAATTAACGAGCAATGAAGTTGTTGCTGTAGTACTTCGACGCGACGCGACGTTCCAAAGTCTCGATTCCCGCGGGAAGTAATGATTGCGCAATTAAATCTTTTGGGACAGACCGACTGGTTTAATTTGCTTAACGACGAGAGCTGTTAGGGCTTCGAAGGCTCTTACATTTGCACCTCATTTTGTTCCACTGTTAGATAGTGATTGGTTTACGAGTGGCATGAATATGGCATGGAATAGAAACGTAGTACTGCAATTGCAGTGGATTACACACACACACACACACACACACACAAAACACATTTTGTTCGTGAACTGCTATATACTGGAAATTTATATCACCAATGTTCTCCAATTATTTTTATAATGACATTATTTTTATTGGCATATTGATTGTCGCTTAAGGATGTATCAGATGTATAATCTCTGCAAAAGATTGAAATTGAAAAATAAATGTTATATATCTACGTCTATCTAATAAACAGATATATTTAAAAAAATATTAATATTTAATAATACTATTTCATAGTTTAAATGAAATTTTTTTTTATTTTACATTAATTATTTTTTAAGAATACTTTACTTTTTATTGAAATATAATTTTTGATTCAAGTTATAATAGCAGCTTTTTAAAATTTTTAAATATAATATAGAAAAATCTGTAATTATTTTTTCATTTTATTAAAATATATGTAATACGTTCTTAATATTAGAATGACAAACACAACATTTTTAATCTTTCTTACCTCTTTTATTTTGGAGTTGGCACATAATTCTCTTTTGTAGAAAAGCATAATTACGATAACATAATAAATATAAAATAACGATTTTTAGCTTGGATTTTAGTGAATTTTCGTGATTTTGTCGACTGAAAAATACGCAAGGGAAGTATATAATTAAACTTGCTTTAATTAAACAGACGGAAATAATGCACGAAACAGCGAGTGCGAAGTGATCTCTTGAGGAAATTCCTTGCCCTTAATGCATATCCTTTACATGCGTCTCATCTAGAGTGTCAAATTTAATACCTTTGTGAGATAATATCAGTTTCCTAGAAGATTCTTTTGGGGAAATTAATAAAAATAACATTGGACACACTCATTAAAGCATAATTATTTGAGAAATAAAAAACATCATAATTATATATACATGTAAGATCTAATATAAATATATATATAATAATAGTATATTATATGTATATATACATATATACATATATACATATATATATATATATATATATATATATATATATACACACTATTTAGGACATCTAGTTAAAAATTTATCGATTGTTTGCGAAATAAAATCATTAATACTACATTGTTAAATTCGTAATATGAGATTATACCCAGTTTAAGTTACTTTTAATCACTTCTACAATATGTTGTTAATTTAACTAAAACAATGGAATTAAACAATTTAATTAAAAAAATTTATCAAATTTATTTACTCAAATCTAATTATTAAAATACATGTATTATAATAATGTAAATGGCGTTGTTTACGTTGAAACTAATCACAGAAATGGATTGTTTACCACATATGGAAGTTAAAATTAAAATATTATTAACTCAAGAGTTTGAATTGTTCCTTTGATATCTAACAGTGCCTATTCAATTAGACGTTTCTACAAAATAGTTTTAGAAATAATGCCATCACGATGCTTGCGTAATAACCGCCGCATAATAGGTCTTACTAACATGCTTTCCTTTGAAATGTTATTTGTGAAAACTAAACAAACAACACAAGTACAACCTGGCTTTTAACTATCTTGACGTTCAGTTACGGTACACTTATCTTAGAATTGTCTACTTTGTGTTTCTGGCAAACCTGATAATTTAAAAAACTTAAAATTCGAAAGAATATTTTCTAGCATATATTGGTATATAATAAAAAATATTTAAAACATTAATTCTTTTGAGGATGCATAATTCATAATTTTTAATTAAAAAAAAAATAGTTCTCATTATTAAAACGCAACTATTGAAATTTCACTTTGTTACAATAAAACATTTATAGCGCAGAATTAATGGATAAACAACAATTACTAGAAAACAAAATTTTATTCGTCATAATACATCGTTACATTCACGATGTACAGATTCTTAAATCTTGAATGAAGTCGCAGTGATTGGTCCAGTGCAGAAGCCGGACTGTTTTTTTCGCGCAAGAACAGGATTGCCATAAAACTGAAAAACTGAAAATTAAAAATTTTTTATTTTAAAGAAACTTAATATGCTTATATTACTTATTCACACAGTTTTAGAATGCTACCAACTTAACAGTTGTTAAGTTAAATTAAAGTGGTATCAACAACGTTAATAATGATTTGCTATGTTAAATTCTCTTAGTAATTAAATTCTCTTAGTAATTAAGAATAAATTGCTCTCTCTTAATACTCTCTAAATATTCTCTCTTAATATTCTCTAATAATTGATGGTTTCTAAATCAAGATAAAAATACAAAAAATTTCAAAATATTATTGAAAGCATCAGGGAATTTCAAGAAATTTTAGGATGAGGAATTTGTGACAACCCTGAAAAATCGATCGAAATTCTGCGTTCGCCGCGGATGAGCAGAGAGCTAAAAAACACTTCGACCGTCATACGCGGATTAGTGAGCGTTTATCTCCGATAATCGATACATCTCAGCGATAGTTCATTTTACGGAAACGTTCTGAAAATCACCCGATCACAATGAAGTCCCCGGCGGCATGTGAATACGAACTCTGGCGAGTTTGATTTTATTTCTTTTCTGTTTCTCTCGAGCTGTCTCTCTGTCTGTTCTTTCGTTCAACCGCATTTGAATTCTTTACGCACCACTCATTCTGTATCTGAGGCACGAAAAGTAATTTCTCTACCAGCATTCCCTCAAGATTACGTACTATGAGATCCCCATTCGCGAATAATTTTCTGTACGAATACATTATAAATTCCCTTTTTTCTGATTCCTTTTATCCATTTCATACGCATATGCATACACAAATACAATACACATTCGAATATTTTTTCCTCTCATAAGGATAAGTGAGACAATCGAGTTCTCGTTTTCAAAAAACATCAATTTATGCCGTAAACCACACCTTAATCATGAGACTTCGTGTCCATTTCCTGTAAAAGCTTTGTTCTAATCAAGACATAGTCTCCTTTGAGCATTACATATACACACATACACACAAGGCGCTTGTCGAACGCGTTGTCGGCCAAGTTCACAGAAACTGTCCGAGACATCTTATCTGTCTCGTTGATGGGATATATATTGAGGATCCGATAAGAATCAGCCTTTTTCCAATAGAATTTGAAATCAAGAATTTCCGAGAGAAATTTACTTCCCTCTATTCTTCGCTTTCCGTATATCATTGTCGAAAGTTTATTCCTCAGGTGTCCGGGCGATTCTTGAATTCATTTGAAAGTAGATATGTTCTCCGTCGACATGTCATTTTGTTCTTTTAGATATTTCACGTACTACTATAACTTTTTCACACTTGCGAATTTATTGAGTTGTCCGGAAAGTTCGTGCCGCAAAAGATTTAAATTTAATAATATACTAAAATTTAAATCTTCTGCGTTTCAATTTTCCTTCAAAATCGGCACGAACTTTCCGGACAACCCAATATAATAATCGTCAAATGACTGCAGGTAAAGTATCAATAAAATTTTCAACGATCTCTTAGAGAAATTTTATGAATGACAAAATAGAGTTACAAGACGAGAACCTTAATAATTTTAACAGATCATGCAAATGCTTAATATACTATATAGTCACAGAGAATCTAAAAAGTGATCGATTATAATATTATATTATGATAAGAATAAACTGAAGGATCTAAAGGAGTTTAATTCTATAAATAGAGATCTGAAAATAATTTGTTGAACCATTAAAATAATTATGTAGAAAAATGGTTGTTACAATGTAGCAATGTGTCGAGATGTGACGTTGCTTATCATGCTTGAGTGCCCAATATAATTATTTTGATAATCCAAGAGAATTATTTTCAAATCAGTATTTAGCTAAAATTTTAGGTATTTTAAACAAAACGTTTTTTCCATATTAGATACATAAATAAGTTCCTGTTGTTTTTTTTTCTTTTTTTTTTCAAAATGCATACCTATATTAATATAAAAGAAACGTACAAACATTTCAATCAAAGTATTTATCTTTCGAATCTATCACTTTTTGCCATTTTACAAACAGCATTACGGATGCCGCAGCGAAAGAATTTACGTGATTTATCATTCACATTCTTTATCTTTTTTAAATCTGTCCAATCTTAATATTCTTGATACAATATTCTTTTCGATACAAATTATCTATCAGTCTTATTTACAACATTGTCTATAAATTATTCTGGGTATTACAAATTATTCTGATTGCTTCAGTAGTGATTTTACCATGATAAAAATAGTTAAATGTATAATGCCTACGTTTACACAGCTCGATTTATGCCAAAGTTATAACATCCATGTTATGAAATTGGCCAATCATAGTCATTCCATTCTTCAGAGGAATAGCTATGTTTGATCATCTTCATGACATCGAAGTTATATGTTATAACTTCGACGTAAATTGAGTTGTGTAAACGTAGTAACAGACTGAGAAAAATTTCTGTTTAAAAATGAACATTCTGATATTAAAATATTTTGATTACATTAATTAGAATTTTTATTACCTCAATTAAAATTATAATAGACTTAAAGAAAATTCTGATTTACTCACTTTTAACCAGAATTCGAATTAATGTAAACTTTTTACTTAGTGTGAATATATATCTTTTCAACGTTCATTTTTAATTAAACTAAAAATATATATAGTTAATTTTCTAATTGCAAATTATTATATATATAACTTTCGAAATGTAGATTGATTAACTTTATTAATAGAAAAATAATTGTACATGAAAATGTAAATACACTGTTGTTAGGACTATCTAAAATTGACTATAGAAACTTATTTATTTTTTTATATAATTTTTTTATATAATTGAAATAATTAAAAAGAATTTTTTTCAGCAAAATTATTTGCGCGGCTATTTTATTTATTGAAATTTGATTCTTTATCACTTATATAAAAATAAAAAAATGTTATATAGATATATTATATAAATTAGAGTTATAATCTTGAGACTACTGAGAAAATAATTATTGATATTAGAAACATCCAAAAATATGATTTTATTAATTTTTGTTGAATTATATTTAAAAGCCTGAAAGGCTATACAATAATATTAGGTAATTTATGAATTACTATTGTGGATAACGTGAATACATCAAGTATTGCTTAAATTCTGAATTCTGATTGTGATTCTAAATTCCTTCTGTACTCAGAATTGCACAATTATAAGATTTATTTGTGTTCCACAGATTAAATTTTGTCTTGTAACTGGATTTTGCCATTCGTATATATATTTTCTCTATTATCTCTATTAACGCAAATTTACTAATAATTTTGTGTCGTATTAATTAATTAATTTAATCAGAATTTGTTTAATTTCATAAAATCTTTACTGGAGATTGCGACTTTGCGACATTCAGTATTGTAATAAATTATAAATGTAATACAACTTACTGATATTGTTAAATTTTTCTTGATTTAACATATTCGCCACGAACACTTCACAATCTTGTTTGTGAGATTTGAAAGCGTCATTCAAACGTAACTTTCTACAAAATTCGATTCCTTGTCCCGGTTACGAACACGCTCCTCAGGGAAGATATTGCGACACATTTGCCTCTGGAAGTTGTCCTTCAATGTAGGATAATACGAAGCGTCCGGTGCGTCAATCTCATCATATATGCAAAAATGACATGGCTGCTTCTTGTTAAGATCGCAAGTGGTCCTTACAATCCTTGTGCCGCAACATTTTTTCCTTTTTCCGTCGGAGTAAGCCAGAGATCAGATACATGTCTCATTTGCTGCAATCGGTGAGATGCCGTCTCTTGTCTTCTCTCCCGATCTAAATTTGGTCCTGCCGTTACTTGAATGCGCGACAAAAGATCTTATATCTTCTGGTTGCATGTCAGGAATAAGAACATCGCACGGAATCCTCTCCATGTCGCAATGGTTTACGTCGTCATCTTCGTCGTCGTAACGCAATCTTATCGGTGAACGAAGCATCCCGCTCGTGTGCGACACATTACATCTGAAAATGAACAAAAATTGCATTTGTCTTAATTATAATTGCGAATTTCGATTCTGGTATTTTTTAATGTTTTGAACAAAATTACTGATTGAGCTTTGAAATGACAAGTAAATGACAAGTAAATGACAAGTAACTGTTAGTAAATATTAATTCACTGAGAAAAAAAAAAATGATTGCAATTGTCATAATTTAACTGTAATTTGTAATTATTTTCGGTACAAATATATATTTTTTAATAGAATTATTTATATATATATATATATATATATATATAACATTATATATATATATATATATATATATTAACATTAGTAAATTAACTTATATACAATACATACAATACATAATTAAATTAAATAATTATTATTAACATTAAAGCAATAACAAATAATAAAAGAACAGAACTCTTTAACATAATTATTTTACTATAATTATAGTTACAAATATCAATCACTTTTCTCTCAATGTTTTGTATTTCGAAATTAGGTTATGAAAAATTGTAACATATAGTTGGAAAATTTATGTTTAATTCATTTATCGAATTTAACACTTTCACGTATTTTAAACGCTTTACTCAAATTTTTATATTAACTTAATATAAGATGAATATGTTAAAAAGTAACACAAATATTATGTAAAAAATGAATACAAAATGTGACATTAATACAATTTGCAAGCAAATTGTGGAAGCATATTTTTTCAGTAAAATTAAATTAATACGTATTTTATTCATTTTTGTAGAATTTACTTTTTAAAATACATTATTTTTGTTTTACTTATTACTTATTTTGACAGTAGGAAATGTTGAATATCAATTTAATACAAAATATTTAAATAATGTAATCGCATTATTTTAAGTTAACACTTATATACGATAAAAATTTAACGAGAATTTGAGTGGATTGATTTAAACACAAATACAAAGTGCTTTATTCCTGTTTCTATAAGTAAATAATCTCGATATTGATAGGACTGACTGAGGAGGGAAATTAATTGCGGGAGTGCTTACTTGATGCTACGTTGGTAATGCACACTTCTTACGCGAATCAGCTGAGACCCTCTTCTGGATCCACATCTACACACTGTGCTATCTTTCATACTGCTGAGGTCGTCCCTGGTGATGATAGGGCTCGTTGGTGTGCAGTACAATGTTTTTTTAAATGCCAATCTGTACTTAGCACTCATCACGTTGTACAGAATCGGGTTCACGGTGGTGCTGAAGTAGTACAGGCAACCAGTGAGTGGATACAGCCAATCATTAATGTCATTGAAGGCCGACACCTGATACACGTACAATAAGCGCTGAGCGTGAAAGGGCGCCCAGCAGATAAAAAATGTTACCACGACCGCACCTGTGGAATGAAGCCATCGGTATCTTTCATACAGCTATAGCGCTGTTTTCACTTCTTGAGGATAAGGGAAAATACACAAGGAATGCCACGTGGAAAGGATTAAAAATATAAACGTTTTTTTCCCATGTAAATATTGATTTACTAAAAAAAAACTTAATTTTCAAAAATAATTAAATAACTTTCTAATAAGATTTTAAATTAAATGTTTCCTAAAATAAGATCTTCTTTAAACATAATTAATGATCAAATAAGATATTTGATAAGATATTTGAGTAAAATTAATAGGAAAGTAAAGACATCTTCAAACATTTTTATTTGCTGAAATCATCAATTTTTTTTTAATCTAAAAGTACTTCGAGAACGTAAAAATCTGTAATATCAATTTATCGATTTTCATCATTCTATACATCCATGCAGACATGGAAATGTTTTATTTATTTCTTGTCTCAATTATAGATATGTATTCACGTAATAAAAAAAAATATATGCGTTCTCTGTTTCTGCTTTTTGAGGTAGCGAAATATTTATGGAAATAATAGAAATGGAAAGGATGTAATGTTTACTATCAGCGAGTATTTTCAATTGCTTTAGAATGAAAAAGAATATGAAATTTGAAACTATACATCAAATAAGAAAATTTATGCGCGATACTGAGAAATATATTGGAACAATAGAACACAGATATTCGTGGAAATTTAAATGATATTCGTACTTCTGTTATATTGTGCAATATGCTTTCATGTATTGCTGTAATTTATTATATCGTCACGCTTGAATAGTTTACGAGCTATATTTTGCTTTCGTGAATCAGCAAATTTGTGTCAACGCATACTGCTTTATAGATTTTATTCAGTCCTGTTATCTTCGTGGCTATGGAAATAGGAAACCTAAGCAGCTTGATGATTAATTGATACTGCAAACGACTTCCTCTTTATCTTCTCGGAAATATGCTGCACGGCAGTTTACAAGCGCAACAACACAGACATAGAGGAATGACATTCATTGTTAGGAAGCTGACCTTACGCAAAAGAAAAATTGTTTTCAGTAGTAATAAAAAACTAGGAAAATAATTTATTAAGCATTTAAACCCTATTTAATTTGAATTACTGCTTAAAAATTGTATCAAAGAATATTTATTGTTAGTAATAATCAAATGCAATTTAAGTAAAATTTAATTGTACTAAATTTTACCAAAAAAACTCTATTTATTCTATATTTTATTCTATATTTTATATGCGTTTCGAAGATATACACTGAAAAAAAATTTATTAAATCTTAATACATATTTTTTCAATAATACGAACTAAACATTTACCATGAATTATTCTAAGTAAATGTTTAGTTCATATTGAAAAAAATAAATATTTATTCAATAAAAAGAATAATAATCTTCTAATAATAGTTCTTTTAATAATGATTTTTCAAATTAATGATTTGTGACAAACAAGATTTTGCATATAAATATGTTTACATTTAGTAAATAGTTAGTATAATTAAAATAAGTATTTATTATAAGTTAGCATTTTCTTCAGTGCATGTATGTGCAGAAACATCGAATGTTTTTTTAACATTTAAACTTATTCTTCCGACATAAGTCATATTTTCTTTCTGAACGTATTCAATGAAAAATTCAATGAGAATACCGGAAATTTGAAGTCTCTTATATTGTATGGTTGTACCGCGATTGGTGCACTTTCATCCCTTTTTAAAGACCTGTTTTTTTAAGAATAACATTTTTCTTATGAGGAATTATACTTGAAGCGTTGTTAATTGTTATACAACTAACGTATCTCTGGGAATAATAAAATCAAGGAACAATTTGTAATATGCAAGCATATTATTTTTTCTAGCGATATCGGATAAATATTTTATTGCTGTAATTATCCATAAACTTCAAGTAAATTTTAAGTTTGTATCAACTGAGGAATCGAGTGGAAATGCACAGATATTTCTTAAAAAAAGAAATAAATAAATATTAGAATTACAGGAGAATAAAAGATATCAAGTGTCTCGTTATAAAGTTGATATGAGAATAACTTTAGATCAACACCGGTTGGACTAGAAAAGCATATCCGATATTACTTCAATATGTTATAGAATTTTAACATCCGCCGTTATGAAATGCACGCGTGAGAATGAAAACCATGCGGTTACCGCATGGAATTTTGACACCTTTGTTATAAGTTTTCGAAAATGCAACATTCGCAATACAACTTCTTACAATTTATCGTATGTTGGAAATATTGAAGCTCTGACATAGAAGCTTGGACAAGATGTATGTTATGGAAAAAATATAAAGGTACAACGTACCTTTTTGTCGAATTTTTTTGCCTTGCTTAAATAAAATTTCCTGATATATATATATATTTTACGTGCAGTTATGAAAATTTTATACTTTAACATGATATTATAAGGTGACTCCGATATTTATATCGCTTTAGAATTTACATAACAAAGTATATTTGAGATATATGAGATATACAGCAAAAATGCAAGGGGATTTTAAAAAGTTTTTTAAATATAAAAAATAAATATTTTATGTTTTTAATTTTTTTATAGTAGCAAACAATATAAAGTTTTTATTGGTATAATTAATGGATGGTTTATTTAACTTAAATGTAATAAAAAAATTTACTACTTGATAAATTAAATTTGTGATATAATGTGTGATATAGTGTGGTATAATGCAGATAAAAGAATTTTAAATTGATGAAAAAAATATTACATACCTATATTTTTCTCATTTAAAATTATTTTTTTATGTTGTTATCTATTGGTAACAACGCAGGTAAAAGAATTCTAAATAGATGAGATCTTATCGGCATTATACATAAGTTTAAAGAGCTCATAAAAAATAATTACAGCAAATGCCATAAATTAATTTTTATATTAAAATTTTAAATGATCAACAATAAAATATTTTTAGCTAAGACTGTATATATCGAAGTTACCTCAATATCAATCAGAAATATACATGCGATATCTTTTACAGCATTACTAGAAACAAGTTATGTCCACTTTGTGTCAAGCTCAATCAATTCATTTAAAACTTCGTTCCTCTTAACAAAAAAGATTGATAAAACGGAATGACAGTGATACGAAATTCTATTGCGAATGATTTATAAAACATATGAAATAATGCCTAGTAGTCTCAGGGATGTAAAACAAATGTGATCGGAAAAATACGGGATTAGTCCGGTGCTATAAATTCGATAGGCCACATTGCGCAAATTCTATGTATGTCTTGTGATACGAATGTGGCGTTGTGGTGTTCCGGAAAAGACGGAAATTTACTGAGCATTCGGATGATCGCTTTTCGTGATTGAGCCTGCCTCGTTTCTCCATGAACGGAACCCTCGATGCTGCGTCCGAGACCGTTACTTTGTATTCGTAGGCCCATCCTCACGTACAGCACCGCTATGGACAACATTGGTACGAGGAAAAATATGAGACAACTGAGTTCATAAAGCGGGAATTTCGGCATGTTAGGCAGTAACATGGCACACATTGCCGATTCCTCGGAATGACGACCAGATCCTGCAAACAAATGTGAGAAACACATTTTTTTTCTATTCTTCTGTTATTATTATTTCCTACATTCTCGTTCTATAGATAAATCCTATGAAGCAGGTGAAACTTTATTAATCTTTTTATATTAATGAAAAAATTAATAATTAATTGTTACTAATATTAAGTTAAAAAAGATTTATAATCTTTTCAATGAAATTATAAAGTCTATAATTTTCGAAACGGGATCAGAATTATGTCGCGTAAATAAATGAAAATTTTATAATATACTATGTAATCGTTAGTAATTAAAACTGTTGAATTATGATTTTTTTTTTATATAATTACGAGAATGATAAAAATCTGTACATAGTAATTGCAATCATAAATTATTATCGGACAGATTTTAATTCAATGAATTTTAGAGAATACACCGATTTTGTTAATAATCAGGAATATAAATTCTCTTATAAACGGCATTTCGTTATAATCTTTTAACTACGTATTGCAACTGGATTAAAAGCTTTAAATTATATCAGTACAGAAGCATATATACAACATATTATAATATGTTCTGACTAATTAATTCGCAATTGAATAATCACTTATCTGTGCAATGCGGAATAAAACGTATTTAAATAGTTTAAACGGGATTTTGAATATATATAATTTGAAATAATCATTCATGTTTTATTATCATATAGACTGTTGATACAAAAGTAGGATATAAGAGTAGGATAAAAAATTTGTCTTTGCAAATAAATTTATAAAATACATAAATATATTCATTCTTAAAATATTAAAATATATAAATTGTAAATATTAATTTAAATTTAACTTAAATATTTTTAGGATAAAATTATAAAAATTTAAAAATTATAATATAGTATCGCATATATGTATACTTTAAATTATCTAGAAATAAAAAAAATTAATTAACTTACTTTAAATTGTATATATCGTATAAGAAATTAATTATATCTTATTTCATTTTGCATATAAAAGTTACTTAAAATTCATAAATAGAAATTCATAAATAGAAACTAGAATTCTACTTATTAATTTACAGGGTAACACATTTGCGTCATCAAAATTCGGACAAATTTCGATTTAAATTTTTTGTTATATTGTGTTTTTGCCAGAAGTTGTTGTTGGCCCGAGAAAGCCTGATACTTCTAGTAAGTCATATTCTCAAAATGGCTGCGATGTTGAAACCAAGTGCGGAGTATAATCGAAGAATCACGATTATCGAAGGCCTTCACGCTGGGCGCTCAGCAACGGAAATATTTCAGTTCTTTGGATACTCGATCAACCGTTTATGACGTTGTGGTAAAATATATGACTTTAGAAGAGTCCAACGAGGTTGCCGAGGAAGAATCACTCGAAAGAACGTACCGCGAGGATCGCAGTCGTTGAAAGAGCTTAAGCGCTGATTTCGGATGACCCAGGGCAATCATTATGCGTTCTGGATGTAATGAAGGATGGAAACTATGGCGTCCGGAAGGCCATATGTTTTTCAGCAGGACGATGCACCGATTCACGAGTCATTTGATTCAAAATTGGCTCTCTCAGACAACATCAATATGTTTTAGTTCAAGAAATTCTGGCCTCCCAACATATTGAATTAGTCCCTTGAACTACAACGTATGGAGCGTAATTGAAAGGATCACAAACAAGTCTCGGCATCTCAATGTGACGTCATTAAGGACTGCTATTGAGGCAACATTCGTCGGCATGGATAGCGTTACAATACAGCGTGCGTGCGAACGCTTCAGACCGAGAATAGAGATCGTTTCAAGCTAATGGAGAATATATCGAATACTTATGCTCTACAGAGATCCCGCAAGTGTCATGTAAAAGGATTTTTTGTAATCTTTAATTTTTCATTAAAAACATTTTGTTTAAAGAAATTGTCCGATTTGTCCAGATTTTGGTGACGCACCCTGTACGTGATGTTAAAAAATATTCGAGAATTAAAAAAAAACCTTCAAAATCATTACGCAAGTTTAAATTTATTAGTTATAATATTAGTTATATAATTTATATTAATTTAATATTAGTTATTAATTAATTTAATATTAGTTATATAATTCATTTTGTATCGCGCTTCAAGTTTTAAAAATAAAAATAATTTGCTCATTATCATTTCTAGCTCATTTTGAAAATTTAGAGTAATTAATATATAAATTACCGAGATAAGTAATTTAAATAATATTATAATAAAAAATTATATGTAATATTATAATTCGTTTATCAATAATGTTTCCAATATTTTTTACGAGATTCCTTACTTAAATATTTTTTTAACAACTTGCAAAATTTTGTACTCACTGACTTCTTTGCTCGACTGAAGTGCAATTTATTCGTAACTATTTTCGATTGAGAATGTGAAATGCAAATTGTCGGGTCGAAAGATTTAAGGATGCGTTCCGAGTTACGCATGAAGCGTGTGATGTATCATTTTATCTTTGTTTATTATTTAATGAACAACAAAGACAAATTATGCGCTTCATGCGTAACTTGGAACGTATCCTAGATATTAAAAAATATATATCATATATGATTTTTATTGATAGTATTTACACATTTATACAAGAATACATCGCATTTGATCGGACATGTTGTAAAAATTATGCAATCTGTATTCCGATTGTAATTAATATATTGTGATTCTAATTAGATGTAAATGTGATAAATAAATGTAAAAAGGAAAAGGATGAAAGGAGAAAAAGCAGACCGAGGAAAAGATCTATGAAACATCGCTGATTTAATTAAAACATTCTGTTAGTATATTATATTAATTGTAAATGTCAAATTATCTTTTTTTTAAATTTAAGATAATGGATCTATGAATAATATTATAGATAGATGCAACATTTTATAGATTTATTGTCTTGAAATGGATAGGCTATGATAGATTAATGCTGTTATTTAATCCTGTCATAATCGTCAATTTACGAGATACATACTTGAATACATTTAAAATAGAATTTTTTAATAACAATCAGTAAGCTACCCACTTGATCATTTATTAGCATTTTAAGAGTTATATGCAAAGAGTTATATTATATTTAATAGAATATTAATTATATACAATTATATATAAGTTGTTTGAAACTAAAAAAATATTAATTCTTTAGCATAAATAATAAAAAAAAAAATAGTTTACAACAGAATATATTAAAGTAAAAGAAATAAATTAAAATGAAATTATATTTGTGAACAATAAATTATCGTCAAATCTGATAAAATTAACCGTTATATATAAATATTTTTTACTAATATTTTTTACCAGGCAAGAAAATGCAATCGAGAATAAATCATGAACACAGTAATGATATAATATTTAGAGAATTTTATTAAGTATAAACTGTAATTGAATTTAAAATTTATTATTTAATGTTATTGCATTTGAATTAATTTTATTACTTAAAAAATGTTATAACAAAAAATATGTTTAAGAAATAGTATGTTTGATGATGTCGCCCTGACTGCTTTTTTATAATTTTAGATTAATGTATAAATAGAAAAGTATTTTTTTACACTTTTATCTTTTTTGTTGCACGCTATCTTCCTTTTCTATATTACATACGCGTCTATAACGTTTATTATATTAATTCTTTATAATTAATATTATTTGAATCTTTTTTAAGCTTTCAATTTAAAAACTTTTTTGCCGTTAAAATGTTTTTATTTAATATTTAGTATTTAATTTTTATTTTTGCTTGTTTTATTTCATATTTTTAAAAG
>Ga0157363_1000631_pt1 | contig 27348 bp, 22 predicted proteins | sample AttsexASBM1_FD_111477 | JGI IMG/M metagenome (GOLD analysis project Ga0157363, IMG submission 111477) | Fungus gardens microbial communities from leaf cutter ant in Ribeirão Preto, State of São Paulo, Brazil - Atta sexdens ASBM1 | ecosystem: Host-associated > Fungi > Mycelium > Unclassified ... | reverse complement strand
GCTAAAATTAGCGTTATGTCTCACGCCCTGCATTACGGCACTTCAGTCTTTGAAGGCGTTCGTTGCTACGATTCGCACAAAGGCCCAGTGGTTTTCCGCCATCGTGAACATATGCAACGTCTACACGATTCAGCCAAAATCTATCGCTTCCCGATTACCCAATCTGTCAACGAATTAATGACAGCATGCCGTGAAGTATTACGTAAAAATAATCTGAAAAGCGCTTACATCCGTCCTCTAGCATTTGTTGGTGATGTGGGACTTGGTGTAAACCCTCCAGACGGTTTTAGTATGGATGTGATTATCGCAGCCTTTCCATGGGGTGCATACTTAGGTGCAGAAGCCTTAGAGCAAGGTATTGATGCGATGGTTTCTTCTTGGAATCGCGTGGCACCGAATACACTTCCTACCGCAGCCAAAGCAGGTGGTAACTACCTATCCTCGTTATTAGTAGGGAGCGAAGCGCGTCGCCATGGTTACCAAGAAGGTATCGCTTTAGATACTCAGGGTTATATTTCTGAAGGGGCAGGGGAAAACTTATTCGAAGTTAAAGATGGTGTTTTATTTACGCCACCTTTTACCTCTTCGGCGCTACCCGGTATCACTCGCGACGCCATCATCACGCTAGCAAAATCACTGGGTATTGAAGTACGTGAGCAGGTGTTATCGCGTGAGTCACTTTACTTAGCTGATGAAGTCTTCATGTCGGGTACGGCGGCAGAAATTACTCCGGTAAGAAGCGTAGATGGTATTACCGTTGGCGCAGGCAAACGAGGACCAGTGACTGAGCGTATCCAACAAGCCTTCTTCGGTTTATTCACCGGTGAGACGGAAGATAAATGGGGCTGGTTAGATCCGGTTAACGCGTAATATTATTCATTTTATAACGGGCATGATCAGCCCGTTTTTGCTGTTATTTGGAGTAGATTGAGCATGCCTAAGTACCGTTCTGCAACCACCACCCATGGCCGAAATATGGCTGGCGCTCGTGCCTTATGGCGCGCAACTGGAATGACCGATGATGATTTTGGTAAACCTATCATCGCTGTCGTTAACTCCTTCACCCAATTCGTCCCGGGTCATGTCCATTTACGGGATCTCGGTAAACTGGTCGCGGAACAAATTGAAGCGGCGGGCGGCGTAGCAAAAGAATTTAATACTATCGCGGTCGATGATGGTATCGCCATGGGACATGGCGGAATGCTTTATTCCTTACCTTCACGCGAACTCATCGCTGATTCTGTGGAGTATATGGTTAATGCTCACTGTGCTGATGCCATGGTCTGTATTTCAAACTGCGATAAAATCACCCCAGGAATGTTAATGGCGTCAATGCGCTTGAACATCCCCGTCATTTTTGTCTCGGGTGGACCGATGGAAGCCGGTAAAACCAAGCTTTCTGATCAAATCATCAAACTTGATTTGGTCGATGCGATGATCCAAGGCGCTAACCCTAATGTGAGTGATGCCGACAGTGAACAGATTGAGCGTTCAGCTTGCCCAACCTGTGGTTCATGTTCAGGCATGTTCACCGCTAACTCGATGAACTGTTTGACTGAAGCCCTAGGTCTTTCGCAACCAGGTAACGGGTCACTCTTGGCAACACACGCTGATCGTGAGCAATTATTTATCAATGCGGGTAAACGTATTGTTAGTCTGACCAAGCGTTATTATGAACAAGACGATGCCAGCGCTTTACCTCGTAATATTGCTTCAAAAGCGGCATTTGAAAATGCGATGACCTTAGATATCGCAATGGGTGGATCAACAAATACCGTATTACACTTACTGGCAGCCGCGCAGGAAGGGGATATTGATTTCGATATTTCCGATATTGACCGTTTATCTCGTCAAGTTCCGCATCTATGTAAAGTCGCGCCAAGTACCCAAAAATATCATATGGAAGATGTCCACCGTGCAGGAGGGGTTATCGGTATCCTTGGCGAGCTTGACCGTGCCGGGTTACTAAAAACCGATGTTCCAAATGTACTGGGCTCGACGCTGAAAGAGACCTTAGCACAGTATGACATCATGCTAACTCAGGACGATGCGGTCAAAACCATGTACCGTGCGGGGCCTGCCGGGATCCGTACGACCAAAGCGTTTTCACAATCTTGCCGTTGGGATACGCTGGATGATGATCGCCAAAATGGCTGTATCCGTGAACGCCAATATGCCTTCTCACAAGATGGCGGACTTGCGGTGCTCTACGGAAACTTGGCAGAAAAGGGCTGTATCGTTAAAACCGCAGGGGTAGATGAAGAGATTCTGACCTTCCGTGGTCCGGCTAAAGTTTACGAAAGCCAAGATGATGCAGTCGAGGCAATACTCGGCGGTAAAGTTGTTGCCGGCGATGTGGTTGTCATCCGCTACGAAGGGCCGAAAGGCGGTCCGGGTATGCAAGAAATGCTCTATCCAACCACCTACTTAAAATCCATGGGATTAGGTAAACAATGTGCCTTAATCACTGACGGTCGTTTCTCTGGCGGTACCTCTGGATTATCGATCGGTCACGTCTCTCCGGAAGCGGCGAGTGGCGGAATTATCGCGCTGGTGGAAGAAGGCGATATGATATCGATCAATATCCCACAACGCGGTATCACATTGGATATTAGTGATGCAGAACTTGCCGAGCGCCAAGCAGCACAAGTTCAGCGTGGCGAGCAAGCTTATACGCCAAATAACCGTGAACGTGAGGTGTCGTTCGCATTGCGTGCCTACGCATCCTTAGCAACCAGCGCTGACCAAGGCGCGGTGCGTGATAAGAGTAAACTTGGGGGATAAGTCGATGGCGACAGTTAAACCCTTGCCTGCTGAGCCATCAGCAGGCGAATACCTGCACGCCATCCTGCGCTCTCCGGTGTACGATGTTGCGCAGGTCACACCGTTACAGGTGATGAATAAGCTTTCAGATCGTTTGGGTAACACCATACTGGTTAAGCGTGAAGATCGTCAGCCCGTGCATAGTTTTAAACTACGCGGCGCTTATGCCATGATTGCAGGGCTGAGTGAAGAGCAGAAATCCCGTGGAGTCGTGACGGCTTCAGCAGGGAACCATGCACAAGGTGTAGCACTCTCCGCTGCAAAATTAGGTATTAAGTCGAAAATTGTAATGCCGCTGGCGACAGCGGATATCAAAGTTGATGCGGTGCGAGCTTTTGGCGGAGAAGCACTATTACACGGTGCTAACTTCGACGAAGCGAAAGCTAAAGCGATTGAGCTGGCGGCCGATTACGGCCTGACCTTTATCCCTCCCTTCGACCACCCTTCAGTGATTGCGGGGCAAGGTACTCTAGGCATGGAACTCCTTCAGCAGGATGCTCACTTAGACCGCATTTTTGTGCCGGTGGGCGGTGGAGGCTTAGCTGCAGGGGTGGCAGTCTTAATTAAACAGCTGATGCCTGAGATCAAAGTGATAGCTGTTGAAGCCAGTGATTCCGCTTGCTTAGCGGCCGCATTAGAAGCTGGGCAGCCTGTCGACCTGCCACGTGTAGGACTCTTTGCGGAGGGGGTAGCCGTTAAACGTATTGGTAGCGAAACCTTCCGTTTATGCCAGCAATATATCGATGATATTGTGACGGTTGATAGTGATGCTATTTGCGCCGCAATGAAAGATCTATTTGAAGATGTGCGGGCGGTTGCCGAGCCTTCTGGCGCGTTAGCCTTGGCTGGAATGAAGAAATACATTCAACAGCATGGTATTGAGGGGGAACGACTCGCACACGTTCTCTCTGGTGCGAATGTTAATTTTCATGGCTTACGCTATGTATCCGAACGCTGCGAGTTAGGTGAGCAACGTGAGGCTCTCTTAGCAGTAACTATCCCAGAACAGCAAGGAAGTTTCCTTACCTTTTGCCAAACATTAGGTGGGCGCTCAATTACTGAGTTTAACTACCGCTACGCTGATGAAGGGAAAGCCTGTATTTTCGTCGGCGTCAGATTGACGCGAGGCGATGATGAGCGCAAAGAGATAGTGAATCAGCTTCAAAACCATGGCTATCAAGTCGTTGATCTTTCTGATGATGAAATGGCTAAGTTGCATTTGCGTTACATGGTTGGCGGGCGTCCAAGTAAAGCCTTAGAAGAGCGTCTCTTCAGTTTTGAATTCCCTGAGTCGCCTGGCGCATTACTCAAGTTTTTGGAGACGCTTGGGACGCATTGGAATATCTCGTTATTTCACTATCGCAGCCATGGCACCGATTATGGGCGAGTCTTAGCCGGATTCGAGCAAAACCCGCGCGAAACGGATTTTGAACACCACCTCGATGCCTTAGGCTATGCGTATCACGACGAAACAGAAAATCCAGCGTTTAAATTCTTCTTAGCAGGAAAATAGCTAGAGAAGATTCCAAAAAGCATCAATCAGCGGCTCTCGTAGCCGCTGTTTTTGTACACAGATCCCCAGTTCTAATGGTGCGCCTAAATCTTCTCCCTCTAGCATCATAATTCGGTTACGAACCATCTCAGGACTATTTTCAATCACTACCGCAGGAAGTAGTGCGACTCCGCAGCCAAGTGCCACCATGGAAACAATAGCCTCATGCCCAGCAACCGTTGCGTAGATTATTGGGTTGGGTAGACGTTGACGGCGAAACCACAGGTCGATACTGCGTCTAACAGGTCCCTGTTCTGGAATGATAAAAGGGATCTCTTGCCAATTGCGTGCTTCGTGGTTCATCGCTAACTGACGTACAGGGCAAGGGAGTGCAGGGGCGATCATCACGAGAGGCAATGTCGCAAGAGGGGTAAAATCTATCCCGCTTGGGAGCGAGAGAGGTTTACCGGCAATTGACACATCTGCATGGCCTGAACTGACAATTTCGACTGCATCAGCAGGGTCACCCGTGAATAATTTAATTTCGACTTGCGGGTGGACGATTCTAAATCGATCTAATATGGGGGGTAAATGGCTATAAGCCGCAGTGACTGAACAGAATATTTTTAACTCTCCATTCAGAGAAGGACTATCTACTGCCATCGCGTGTTTCAACTGTTGATATTGCAATAACGTTTGCTGAGCAAATAGCTTTAACTGCTCGCCTGCTTCGGTAAGAGACACCGAGCGATTGTCCCGTAGAAATAATGGGTAGCCTAGCTCATCTTCTAAGCGTTGGATCTGTCGAGAAAGTGTAGAGGGGCTGACATGCATTGCCCGGGATGTCTGCCCGAAATGGCAAGATTCAGCCAAATGGAGAAACAGTTTTAAATCGCGTAAATCCATCATCATCATGCCTTTTAATGTTGCGTTAACTGCAATGTAATATTGTTAATATATCAATTTAAGCAATGCATTTCCTGTCATATGATGGGGTCATAATGAAACGACAGACGTTTCAATAATTACACAAAATATGCACAACATTATCTGGAGTATTCATGGCTAACTATTTCAATACGCTGAACTTACGTAATCAGCTGGCGCAATTAGGTAAATGTCGCTTTATGTCTCGCGAAGAGTTCGCTGATGAAGCTAACTACCTGAAAGGTAAGAAAGTCGTCATCGTCGGTTGCGGTGCGCAAGGTCTGAACCAAGGGTTGAATATGCGCGACTCTGGCCTAAATGTTGCCTATGCACTACGTCAAGAAGCTATCGATGAGAAACGCGCATCATGGCGTAAAGCTTCAGATAATGGATTCAAAGTTGGCACCTATGAAGAATTAATCCCTGAAGCGGATTTAGTCATTAACCTGACGCCAGACAAACAACACTCAGCAGTAGTTCAAGCGGTTCAACCGCTGATGAAAGAAGGTGCAGCGTTAGGCTATTCTCACGGTTTCAACATTGTTGAAGTAGGCGAAACAATTCGTAAAGATATTACTGTCGTTATGGTTGCACCGAAATGCCCAGGTACCGAAGTACGTGAAGAGTACAAACGTGGTTTCGGTGTACCGACACTGTTAGCAGTACACCCAGAGAATGACCCGCAAAAAGAAGGTTTAGCGATTGCTAAAGCTTGGGCAGCAGCAACTGGCGGCCACCGTGCCGGTGTTTTAGAATCCTCTTTCGTCGCTGAAGTAAAATCCGATTTGATGGGTGAGCAAACTATTCTTTGCGGTATGCTACAAGCCGGTTCAATCTTATGTTTCGATAAATTAGTCGCCGAAGGGACTGATGCCGCTTACGCTGAGAAATTAATCCAGTTTGGTTGGGAAACCATCACCGAATCCCTGAAGTTCGGGGGCATCACTCTGATGATGGACCGTTTATCTAACCCAGCGAAACTGCGTGCTTACGCGCTGTCAGAGCAATTGAAAACGTTAATGGCACCATTATTCCAAAAACATATGGACGATATCATCTCGGGTGAGTTTTCATCTGGCATGATGGCCGATTGGGCTAACGATGATAAAGATCTTCTGACTTGGCGTGAAGAGACGGGCAAAACGGCTTTCGAGAACGCGGCACAGTTTGAAGGTAAGATTGCTGAGCAAGAATACTACGATCAAGGCGTTGTGATGGTCGCGATGGTTAAAGCGGGCGTTGAATTGGCCTTCGAAACTATGGTTGATGCGGGCATTATTGAAGAGTCAGCGTATTACGAATCTCTTCATGAGTTACCACTGATTGCTAATACCATCGCGCGTAAACGTCTGTACGAAATGAACGTGGTTATTTCAGATACCGCAGAATACGGTAACTACCTATTTAGCTTCGCAGCGGTACCATTATTAAAAGACTTTATGGCTAACTTGAAGCCTGGTGATTTAGGTAAGCCTGCGACAACAGATAATAACGTCGATAATGCGCAATTACGTGAAGTGAACGAAGCCGTTCGTCATCACCCAATCGAAGAAGTGGGCCGTAAACTGCGTGGGTACATGACTGATATGAAGAGTATCGCTGTAGCAGGCTAATAGCTTGTAGCACCAGACATCTCTTCTAAGCCCCTATATTGTTTAACAATGTAGGGGCTTTTTTATTAGAGTAATGAATAGCGTGTTACGGAGTTAGTTACTGTAGTGTTAATTCATTCGCCCGAGCTTATTATTGAGGAATAGTGATGCGCTGGTCCAGTCAGGGAAAATTTGAGATCCGTCTTGAGTGGGGCCTCTCCGCTGTAGAGAACCTTGGCAGTGAAGTCGACTGTGCGATTATTGTTGACGTTATGTCTTTTTCAACCTGCGTAAGTCTTGCAATTGATAAGGGGGCATCCATTTACCCCTATCCATGGAAGGACGCATCGGCGATTGAATATGGTAAGGCACTCGGAGCGAGTACAGCGAATATAGATAGACGGTTCAGTGGAGAGGGATACAGCCTGTCACCAACATCGATTAAAAATATAAGCAAGGGTGTAAAGCTAGTCCTTCCATCCCCTAATGGATCAGCGGTATCGTTTAAGGCAAGTGATGCAGGCATTACCGTTTTTAGTGGTTGCTTTAGAAATATGACTGCCACTGCAGATGCTTGTCGTGCATTTAAGCGTATTTTACTTATCCCTTGTGGGGAGCGTTGGGCAGATGGCAGCCTTCGTCCTAGTATTGAAGATTACGTGGCCGCTGGTGGGATTATTGCTGCGCTCAATCGTGAGAGTTGTTCACCAGAAGCCCAAGCTGCGGTGGCTGTCTGGCGTCATTACCACGCGCATAACTTGTTATTACTCCGAGACTGTTCATCTGGGGTAGAACTTATTCAGCGAGGGTTTGATGAGGATGTCGAGCTCTGCCTTGAGATTGATAAATCTACTCAAGCATGCTGTCTTCGTAATAATGCTTACGTATCAGCGTCAATACTTAAAGGTAGTGTTTAACAGAGTTAGTAGAGGATACGGCAATGCTGGAAGAACAGTTGATATTACTTGAGTGCACTCTACACGGTGAGAGACGTTATGACCGAGCATGGCTGGAGCAGATTCTACATCCAAATTTTCAAGAAATTACTCGGTCGGGCTTAAAAGTTAACCGTTCGCAAACGATCTCATCGCTACTCGACGAAAAAAATCTCCCACCAATTTTAAGTAGCGATTTCCGGCTCACCCAATTAGGCGAATACTCCGCTATCCTTCACTATAGATCGTCTTATGCCGACGGTAGCCACCAAGCACTACGCACTTCTTATTGGTTACTCACCGAAATACAACAGTGGGTACTGGTGTTTCATCAGGGAACCCCCGCGGCGAAGGATATTTATGTCGACAATCTTTAATGCGGTAAGACAGCCAAAAGTTAAGTGCCTCGTAGAAAGCTTTAAAAGGCTCTGCAGGATTTATGAGGGCTTCTCTTGAAATTAACCCTTTAGTTGTATGAGTTATTCTATAAATAATAAAAGAATGGATAAGGTAAATTGTGGGTTGATAAGATACTCAAAAGCCACCTTTAGAAAAGGTGGCTTTATTGATTGAAATCCTCTGCCTAGGTAGGACGCGAAATATCAAGAACGATACGAAGAAAGCATAGTGTGACGTGTTTCTTTACTTAGGATCAGCGCGATGAGTGTGAGTACTGCCATCGAAGCAAGATAAAGGCCCACAGCGAAGAGTCCCCATTTAGCATTTAACCAGGTCGCAATATAGGGCGCGACAGAAGCACCTAATATTGATGCTAAATTATAGGAGAAGGATGCTCCGGTATAGCGAACCTCGGTCGGAAAGAGTTCGGGTAACAAAGCACCCATAGGGCCAAAGGTTAAGCCCATGATGGTCAATCCTAGCGTTAAAAATAGCATTACCAACCACTGCGAGCCGCTGGCCAAAATAGAGGGAAATACTAAGGCGAATACGATGATCAATAGGGTAATAGCGATCATTGTAGGACGACGACCGAAGCGATCCGCCAAGATCCCGGCTATCGGGATCGCGATACCAAATCCGATCACCGCCACCATCAACATCCATAAAAAACTATTTCGTGAAAAACCTAATCCTTGCGGTACAGGAGCGGTTCCATAACTCATGGAATAAACCGTCATAATATAAAATAGGGTATAGGTGGCTAGCATAATGAAAGTACCGAGTACCATTGCGCTAAAGTGCTTCTTGAACAAGGTACTGATAGGTAGACTGACGTGTTGCTGTGCTTGTTGAGCTTGGGTAAAGACAGGGCTTTCATGTAAGGATACCCTGACATACAGCCCGATAATGACAAGAACCGCGGATAGGATAAAGGGTACACGCCATCCCCACTGCATAAATTGCTGGTCAGTCAGCAACCATGAAAGCAATAAAAAGGTTCCGTTAGCAAAGAAAAATCCGATTGGTGCGCCCAGTTGTGGGAAGGAGCCGTATAACGCTCTTTTCTTCGCAGGTGCGTTCTCCGTAGCGAGCAACGCCGCTCCGCCCCATTCGCCGCCTAGACCTAAACCTTGACCGAAACGGGCAAGGGCGAGAAGAAGTGGTGCAGCCACACCGATTGTTTGGTAGCTCGGTAATAAGCCGATTATTACCGTAGAAACACCCATCGTCATTAATGAAGCAACTAAGGTTGCTTTGCGACCAACTTTATCGCCAAAATGCCCAAAGAGTGCAGAACCAATTGGACGAGCGACGAAAGCAATAGCGAAAGTCGCTAACGATTGTAATGTTGCAACCGTCGGATCGCCTTGCGGGAAGAATATATGGGGAAAAACGATTACCGCGGCCGTGGCGTAGATATAAAAATCGAAAAATTCAATTGCTGTGCCGACTAAGGATGCGACGATCACTTTATTACGTGAATTGATGGGGAAAGCTTGCTGAGAATGTTCAGCCAGAGTTTCTGAAGTTTGCATAATTCTATTTTCTTATTTTTGTTACATCGGAAAATCATATTACGCAGCCCTGACCGATGGTTCAATTCACCTCCAGTCAGCCAAATAAGAGAAATAGCAAATAATCTCAGTAATACGGCATTAAACAAACTATGTCATAGGACAATTGGGAATAAGCTGGTGAGATAAGCTGAAAATAGGCTAAAAAAAATGGTTTATTTAATTTAGCCTATCAAGAATTATTCAGTTACTGATGTCTTATTTTCTTTATCAGTAGCAGGAGGATTAGCTGTGGCTATCCATGCTGCACAGAATAGCGTTAATCGAGCAAAGAAATAGAAGAAGGCCATTAACCCTAAGACTGAACCAAATGCAGCACCTGAAGGTGAAGAAGCTAATTTTGGGAGGGTAAAGGTCATAATAAACTTAATCAGCTCAAAGCCAATCGCCGCAAGTAAAGTCCCTCGGAATAGGGCTTTTTTATGAGGTTTATGACGTGGAAGTATCCAGAAAATCCACAAGAAGATAAGGTAGTTACAGCCTATGGAAATACACAGCGCGCTGACGGTAATCAACGGTCGCAGCCAACTAATATGATCTAATCCTAATGCACTAATGATCGTTGATTGCGCCGAACCCGCAATTGAGTTGAGGGAAATAGAAATCACTAATGCGATGACTAAGCCAGTTAGCGAGATAAAATCGCGCAAATACTTATGCCACATTTTCTCCTGGTCTTTCGGCGCGCGCTCCCACACGTCTCGGGATTGAGCGCGAATAGCTTCGCGTAGATTACCGACCCAGCTGATCCCCGAATATAAGGCTAATAATAATCCCGTTATTCCGACTGTAGTACGTTGTTGAATCGCCGTATTGACCGTATTTTTTAAGGTCGATGTCAATGTTGGATCGCTAATGCTATTAACGATTTTATCAATCAACTCTGAAAGGAGTGCTTGGTTGGAAGCCAATACAAATCCTAACGCGGCAAAGGACACCATTAGAATAGGGATTAATGAAAGGAATGAGAAATAAGTGATAGCAGCACCGAATTGGCTACCTAATCGATCGTTAAAGCGCTCAATAGCCCGTAAAAAGTGAGCTACAGGTTTCAGAGAGGTAAACCAAATATAAAAGCGCGAAGCCTGCTTAATAGAGTGATCGACTGAGGCATTTCCCGTCTTAATGGGAATGATCGACGCTTCGTGATCGTCATTATCCTTTTTCGAATTATTTTTTGTCTCAACCATAAAAATTCCGTCATTGTGGTTTGGGCGGTAAGAGTCTTAATTACTACAGTATAGCTTATGGTTCGCTGTATCCTTCGTCGAGAGGGATTGTCCCCGTTACTTGGAAGTCTTGAGGGGGGATCCCCGTCATCTCACAGGCTAGTTCACCGGTACGGCGCAATGCATAACGGTAGCGTTCATCAAAAGGATAGCAGCAGGATAAGCGTAATGCATGATGGTAGTGCTCACTGAGTGAATAGAGAGAGCCAGGCGTAACACAAATACGTTCATTCAATAACTGTTCGAATAAATCAACGGTATTAATTTTCCCCGGCAGCTCAGCCCAGAAAACGAAACCGCCCGTTGGCCGAGTGGCTTGTGTGCCTTCTGGAAAATAGCGCGAAATCATATCCCGCACTTTATCCATATTGCTAGCATAGCGTCTACGTAGTGAACGTAGATGGTGGTCGTAACCGCCATTAGCGATAAATTCAGCCAAGGTAGAAGTTAAAAGCGCCGATTCACCCAAGGTGCTTAGCCCTTTTAGGCGAGAGATTGCATCATGAAAACGGCCAGCCATCATCCAGCCAATACGAAAGTCGGGAGCTAAGGTTTTGGTAAAACTGGTGCAGTAGATTACCCAACCTTCTTTATCGAAGCTTTTTACCGCAGGAGATTCTGGGTTGTGGAATTGCAATTCGCTATAAATACCGTCTTCAATCACCGGTAATTGGTAGTGTTGTGCTAATTGCGCCAACCGCTTTTTATCTGCGATAGAGGAAGTAAACCCTAATGGATTGTGGACTGTCGGGATAGTAATGAGTGCGGAGATCCGCTTCTCTTTCAGCATCAATTCAAGCACGTCCATCTTGATCCCTTGCCGAGGATCCGTGGGGATCTCGACGGCTTTCAATCCTAACTCTGCTAGCAATGGAAATAGGAAAAAGTAGGTCGGACTTTCCACTCCAATACAATCGCCGGGAGAAGTGACCACCCGCAAGGCTAACTGAATTGCCTCTGAACAACCATGGGTGATGATAATCTCTTCGGCAGAGAGGGATAATCCTGAATAGAGGGCGCGTTTCGCAATTTGTTCGCGTAATGCTTCACCATTATTTGGGAGAGCATATTTGGAGATAATTTCAGGCTTTCGACGTAATAATGAGGCAGCAATTTTTGTTAGTTTAGCCGTGGGGAAAAAGTCTTCATGTTGAGGGCAGGCGAGGGAAATATTTGTGTACGCCGGATTTCGTTGGGCTGCGAAAGCGGCTTCAATTAACGCCATTTTTTCTCGACCTAGCTCGCGGGGCTTTAACTGCCTAGGTGCCGAACTAGCAACCTCTGCTAATACGCTGCGTACGTAGAATCCAGATTGAGGCCTTGCCTCAACCAATCCTCGATTTTCTAAGCGTTGCCATGCCGAGAGTACTGTGTTGACACTGACCTGATGAGTATCCGCAACACGTCTGATAGCCGGTAGCCTCTGGCCTGCCTTGATTTTTCCTTGGTGGATTAAGGTTGCAAATTCGTCGGCAAGTTGCTGATAACGAGTGGTGGCTGCTGTCATGGATACACCTGGTCGTAAGTTCGATGAGTACAATTTACTATAATTCAAATTGTACTCATTACAATAAACATTTTTTGTCTCTGTTACCCTTTCTGTTGCTGAGGTAGCATAGCAACATTCTTTGTTTGCAGGACACCCATCATGCTCGATCCCTCTTATATTAGTTATGTCGTCGTTATGTCGGTCACACCTGGGCCAAATAATGTCATGTTGGCGACCTCTGGGGTTAACTATGGTCTAAGAAAGACCTTGCCCATGGTATTAGGGATTATCGCGGGGTGTTTAGTGCAATTACTCTTCTCCATCCTCGCTTTTGAACAGCTTTTACACTGGATGGCAATGATCCGCATCCCGCTAACGCTAGTGGGCAGCGGGTACCTGTTCTGGTTAGCGTGGAAAATTTTTCGTTCTGCAGCACCTGAACTTACACACGCTTCAACACCCATGAGTTTTTTTGGAGCCGTCATATTTCAAGCGGTAAATCCTAAAGCATGGCTGATGTGTTTGAACGTTGCACTGGTTTATGCTGCCGATATCCCATTGAGTTGGATGCTGCTGAGCTATGGCTTAATGACATTACCTTGTGTCATTATTTGGGCGATGCTCGGTGATAAAATGAGTGGATTATTACAAGACGCGAGTAAACGCTGGGTGTTTAATAGTGTAATGGCGCTAACACTGGTGATGACAGCAAGCTGGATGCTGGTCGAAGTGATCATGGCATAGCGCAAACGGCCTGCTTAAAGCAGGCCGTTTACTATTATACTGAGAGAGGTTCACCCTCAGTGACAGGGAGTGGGCTAAGTGTTAACGCGGTTTGCTCCCTCTCTGGCGTTGGATAATCGAGTTCTAAGACTTCACTTGTATGTTTCAATACTTGCTCAGTCGCTTGTTCATCATCGTTAAGTGCGGTTTTCCAATAGGGGATCAATTGCTTAATCTTCTGTTGCCAGCTTTCTGAAGCAATTTCATCTTTAAAGATCCTACCCATCACCTCAAGCATTGCTTGTGCAGCGGTTGATGCACCGGGTGACGCCCCCAAGAGTGCTGAAATCGTTCCATCCTGAGAGGTAATAATTTCGGTGCCCAGTTTTAAGGTACCACCTTTGCTTCCGTCATTTTCAATCACTTGAACACGCTGACCGGCAACAACTAATCGCCAATCTTCCGCTTTAGCGTGAGGAACATATTCACGTAGTGCGTCGAGGCGATCTTTATCGGTAAGTAAGACTTGCCCGATAAGATACTTCACTAGGCTAAAATTACGTGCCCCGACTTGCATCATTGGGATGATATTATTTGGCGTCATTGACCCAAACATATCGAGTAAAGAGCCCTGTTTAAGGAATTTAGTCGAAAAGGTGGCAAATGGCCCAAACAGGAGCACTTGTTTACCATCGAGGACGCGTGTGTCGACATGAGGGACCGACATTGGTGGCGCTCCAACACTGGCCTTACCGTACACTTTAGCTAAGTGCTGCTGAACTAATTCTTGGTTTTCGGTCACTAAGAAGGAGCCACCGACTGGGAAACCCGCAAACTTTTTCGCTTCTTCAATCCCGGTTTTTTGGAGAAGGGGAAGTGCGCCACCGCCGGCGCCAATGAAGATATGTTTTGCAGTCAGGGTACGCGAGGTGTTATTCATCAAATTATGCAACGTGACTTGCCACAAGCCATTCTCTAGACGCGTAATCGTCCGCACTTCTTGACGAAGTGATAAGGTGAAATTATCGCGTTGGCTTAAGCTCTCAATAAGCTGTTTAGTGAGTTCACCGAAATTCACATCAGTACCGAAAGGGGAGTGGGTCGCCGCCACTTTCTCTCCTGGTCGACGTCCTTTCATAATCAGGGGTGCCCACTGTTGGATTGTTTCGGCTTTGTCAGAAAAGGCCATTCCGCGGAATAAGCAACTGTTACGTAAACTCTCGGCGCGCTTTCTTAGGAAATTGACATTGTCATCTCCCCATACAAAGCTCATATGTGGCGTAGTATTGATAAAACTGCTCGGTTTACCCAAGCGACCTTGCTCTACCAATGAAGCCCAAAACTGACGAGAAACCATAAAGGCCTCGTTAATCGAAATCGCCTTAGAGATATCAATCGAGCCATCTGCACGTTGCGGCGTATAATTCAACTCCGCGAGCGCCGAGTGGCCGGTCCCAGCATTATTCCAACCATTTGAAGACTCTTCTGCAACGCCAGGTAGGCGTTCAACCATCTCAAGGCGCCAAGTCGGTTCAACTTCTTGCAATAAAGTACCCAAGGTTGCGCTCATGATCCCCGCACCGATCAATAACATATCGAGGGGAGAAGATTCGGGTACATTAGCAGTCATAGCGTGGCTCGCACTCATAGAGAGTGATAGATGTAGTGGTGATTTCGACATGAGGCAATATCCTCTTCTGTAAGACGCCGATCCGCTTACAGCGTGGTGACAGTAAATGAAGCTCTCGGTAAGATACCGATAAATATAACATTTCCCGCTTTAATTTAAACATCGGATTTAAAGTATTTTTTGAAAAAAAACCACAATTCAAAGAGCTTAAAAATCATAATCTAATCTATTTTTTTAATAAAAAAATCAATAGATTATTAATTCATTCTACTATTATTAGCGAGTTTAAGATGACTATTAGTTATATTGCTAATATTTAAAATTTTATTCTATAAGCTAATGATAATAATCATTATAATCACACAGCAATTGATAATGTGATTTATGTCACATAGTAGTTAATTAACTGTTAAAATTACCACTAATTGATCAAGATGCGTTGGAGATAAAACGCCGCCAGATAAATCGGATAAGCAAATATTCTAACGTTCCTAGAAAGAGAAACCAAAGAGCGAAAACAATAGTATAAAGCTGATTCAGGTCCATAAGATGGAACCATTGCATCATTGATTTGGCCAAACCAATGCCAAACGTCGGCGCGGGCAGCAACAGTGCCGATAAAAAGCCGAGTAGTAAAATTCCTGCAGGGATGAAGAGGGTTTCAAGTGGGTTTTTCATAAGGTACTCATGTTTTCTTCACGCTGAGCGTGATTCTAGCTAATCATAAAGTCGAAACTAATTTTACCAAGAATATCCACAGCTTGCGCCTCGTTTATGTAGTAGGGTAAAAGTTATAGCCTTTGCTATACTTAACTCTATGATTTTATTGCTTTTTTATTTCCCCCTTTGCATGGTAGACTCCTCTGCATGATGATTTCCCGATTAGGGAAAATGACTGTTACTTTGTAAAGCTACTCAGAATACTATGAACATACTGACCACACTTATTCTTGCCTTAGGCATGTCGATGGACGCTTTTGCCGCTGCCTTAGGTAAAGGCGCTGTACTCAAACAGGTGACCTTTAGAGAAGCCCTCCGTACAGGACTGATTTTCGGTGTGATCGAAACATTGACACCCTTACTGGGGTGGGCCCTCGGTATTGCTGCAAGTAAATATGTGATGGCTTGGGATCACTGGATCGCCTTTGTATTACTCACCGTTCTCGGTGGTCGTATGGTTATCGGTGGATTGCGTCATCGTAATGACGAAAATATCAGTGCCCCAGAACGTCACGGATTTATGGTACTCGCCTTAACAGCCGTAGCGACAAGTTTAGATGCACTCGCTGTTGGCGTTGGACTCGCTTTTCTGCAAGTCAATATTGTGCTGACTGCGTTGACCATTGGGATTAGTACAACCGTTATGGCAACTACCGGTATGCTAATCGGGCGATTTATTGGTCCAGTCTTAGGTAAGTGGGCAGAGATTTTAGGCGGTATTGTGCTCATCGGTATTGGCACATCGATTCTAGTTGAACATCTCGGTTTGCTTAACTAAAGCGGCTCGTACTCAAGGATATAGATCTGTATGAAAGTAATGACTAGTTTGGTTACAGGTGCCATGATGCTTTTATCATTACCTCTATTAGCTGCACAGACCCAACCTAAAATTGAAGGCGCTAAGGGTAAACTTATTCAATTTGCCGTTGAGAGTAACCCGACGACAGGTTATCAGTGGATGATTAGCAGGCTCCCCCAGGAATTAATGTTTGTATCGAGCGATTATCAGCAAAATAAGGACTGCCCAAAAGGTGCGGTCGGCTGCTCAGGTAAACAAACCTTCACCTTCCTAGCTCAACAAGTGGGTACTGCTGATTTAACGCTAATCTATGGTCGGACTTTTGATAAAACCTCCTGGCAAGAAAAAACGGTACCGGTAATCATTAACTGAATTTCACCCTATCGGACCATGCCGTTGTGACCGACTCAACGGAGTCCTCTCTTTTACGCTCACTGCTTTCTGTGTAGCAAATTAGCCGGATAATCGTTGCAGAAAGCGGAAGTTCAGCTGATTTTACAGTAGACTTATCCATTCATGCACTGCATAGAGTCGATATAGTTATGATTTCTGAGCGTTTTGAACGATTGATTGATATTTTCCGCGAAGCTCCACATGCCGAGCCGCCTAGAACGATTGGCGCCTTCTACCTTTTCTATTTACGGCAAGTATGGCCCTGTTTTGCTGGGTTACTTGTGGTCGGTTTTCTGGGTGCACTCATCGAAGTCGCCCTCTTCAGCTACTTAAGTACCATCATCGACCTTGTGAATCATAGCCAGCCAGCAACGATCTTCCGCGAGCATTGGCCGATTCTCTTGTGGATGGGGGCGGTCGCATTAGTGATCCGCCCGGTAATGATTTGGTTGCATGATTTGCTTATTCACCAAACCATTAACCCGCGTATGACCAGCATGATCCGCTGGCAAAATCATCGCTATGTCTTACGCCAAAGTTTATCTTTTTTCCAAGGCGATTTTGCTGGACGTATTGCACAGCGTATTATGCAAACGGGTAACTCCGTTCGGGACTCTGCGGTACAGCTGGTTGACGCTATTTGGCATGTCGTAATCTATGCGGTGACTTCCCTAGTACTCTTTGCCGAAACCGATTGGAAATTAATGATCCCATTAATTGTTTGGATGGTGGTATATGTCGCAGCATTACGTTATTTCGTTCCACGCGTCAAACAACGTTCAGTGGTCTCTTCGGAGGCACGTTCCAAATTAATGGGGTTCATTGTTGATGGTTACACCAATATTGCTACCTTAAAACTTTTCGCACACAGCGCACTGGAAGAGCAAAACGCCAAAGAAACTCTTCAAGATCAAACAGAAAAAACGCAGTTGGCCGGTAGAATGATTACGGCGATGGACGTTACGCTTTCTACCATGAATGGCGCCTTAATTGTGACAACCACTGGTCTGGCGTTGTGGCTGTGGAGTCAATCTTTAATCTCCGTCGGAGCTATTGCTTTAGCGACAGGGCTAGTCATCCGCTTGGTTAACATGTCTGGATGGATCATGTGGGTGGTGAATGGTATTTTCGATAATATCGGGACTGTTCAAGATGGAATGAAAACCGTCTCTCAACCGCTCAGTGTGCAAGACGCGCCGCAGGCGAAACAGCTGAATGTCACACAAGGTGAGATCGTCTTCGACCATGTGCGTTTTGGCTACTCGAAAGAACGGACTATTATCGATGACCTTAGCTTAACCATCCATCCGGGCGAAAAAATTGGCTTAATCGGCTCGTCAGGGGCGGGTAAGTCGACCTTGGTGAACCTATTATTGCGAATGTACGACGTTGATCTGGGCAAAATCAGTATTGACCATCAAGATATTGCGCAGGTCACTCAAGATAGTTTACGTAGTCAAATTGGGATGATCACCCAAGATACGTCACTGCTTCATCGCTCTATCCGGGATAACCTGTTATATGGTCGCCCTGAAGCGACTGAGGAAGAGCTTGCCACTGCAATTATTGGTGCGCGCGCCGACGAATTTATCCCCCAACTTTCCGATAACGAAGGGCGCGTCGGTCTGGATGCGCAAGTTGGAGAACGAGGCGTTAAATTATCCGGTGGACAGCGTCAACGGATTGCAATTGCCCGCGTGCTATTAAAAAATGCGCCGATCTTGATTATGGACGAAGCGACTTCAGCGTTAGATTCTGAGGTCGAAGCGGCAATACAGGAAAGCTTAGAATCGTTAATGAGCGGGAAAACCGTTATCGCTATTGCACACCGCCTCTCCACTATCGCGCGTATGGATCGTCTTATCGTATTACACCAAGGAAAAATTGCCGAACAGGGCACTCATCAACAATTATTGGCGCAGCAAGGCATCTATGCCCGTTTATGGCAACGCCAGACCGGCGGATTTGTGGGGGTTGATGAGTAATTGATAAAGATTAGTGGGTCAGTTTGAACGCGTGCTTTGCTATAATGGCCCACACGTCTTTTCATCCTCGGAATATTATGGAACGCTTTGTAGAAAATTTAATGTATGCCACCCGCTGGATTTTAGCGCCTGTCTATTTTGGCCTATCCCTTGGGCTACTGGCCCTGACGGTGAAATTTTTCCAAGAAGTCATTTACGTTCTCCCTGAGCTATTTACGGTAAGTGAAAATGACCTCATTTTATTATTACTTTCTCTGATTGATATGTCGCTGGTGGGCGGGCTACTCATCATGGTGATGTTGTCTGGGTATGAAAACTTCATCTCCCGACTTGATATTGATGAGAGTAAAGAAAAACTGAGTTGGTTAGGTAAAATGGATGCGGGCTCGTTGAAAAATAAGGTCGCTGCATCAATCGTCGCTATCTCGTCCATTCATCTTCTGCGGGTGTTTATGGAAGTCCGCACTATCGATAATACGAAGATTCTTTGGTATGTCGTGCTACATGTTACTTTTGTTTTCTCTGCATTTGTGATGGGCTATTTAGATAAACTCTCTCGTTATGACAAAGCAGCACACTAATCATTAACGCCTATTCCTTGGGGCAGTTTATACTCTCGCCCCAAGGCTTGATAAAATAGACCGCGCATATGTTCCTGACACCCGTAAAATATCGACTTGCAGCAGTACTTGCCGTGCTGTCGATCTTACTGTTGTTCATCGCGCCATTAATCTCGCAATCACTTTATCTCTATCATGCTTCACACACCACGCACACAGAACAACGCTGCAGTGAGGATATGATGGGAATGGGGGATATGTCGCAGATGCCGGACGCGATGATGTCACACAACATGTCAGCGGATAAAAGCGATCACACCTCTCTACCAGCTTCAGGTATGGTCTGTGGTTATTGTGAATTACTGGTCCATTTCCCCTTCTTCGCCTGGATTGCTGCAGCTATCCTTTGGCTGCTGAGCGCGCTATCCCTAACGCCGGCTCAGTTACCTTATCGCACCATTATCTTAACGCCTTGTTATCCACCTCAGTTATCGAGGGGGCCGCCGCGGGCCCTGAATTAAATCAATAGTGCACTGAATACAGTGCGTTGACTTTCTTCTTGACCCGTGAGAGCGCTATGACTCAGTCTGTTAAAGCGACGTCGAACAGCAATAACGCATTAATGTTACTGCTACGTCGTCTACATTTTTATGTTGGTCTATTTATTGGGCCCTTTATTTTTATCGCATCCCTGACGGGAATGCTCTATGTCGTGACCCCAAGTGTGGAGAGTCAGTTATATGCCTCGACACTTAACGTGGTTCCACAAGGGGCGGTTCAGCCTCTCTCCGCGCAAGTTGCCGCGGCGAAGCGTGCGCTTCATCAACCTGCCACGCTTGCAGCGGTCCGCCCTGCGCCAAGCAAGACGGATACTACTCGTGTTCAATTTTCTCAAGCTGGTCTGGGTCCTTCGGAAACCCGAGCTATCTTCATTGACCCTTATCGCCTTACCGTAACAGGCGACTATATTGTCTACGGGACATCAGGGATCTTGCCGTTTAGAACCACATTGGATCATCTCCATCAAAGCCTATTATTAGGAAATGTCGGACGTGCTTACAGTGAACTTGCCGCCTCATGGATGTGGATTGCTGCGGTGGGAGGCATCATTCTATGGGTTGGGGCACGTCGACAGTCTACCCAAAGCACAGGCAAGAAAAGTTTCAGCCAGCGCTGGCACCGTCGGTTGGGGGGGATATTACTGTTAGGAATGTTATTTCTTTCCGCAACAGGGATAACCTGGTCACAGTGGGCGGGGAACAACGTTAATCAACTTCGACATGCCTTTGGATGGTTAACACCGCAAGTCACCGCCGTTGTGGGAGGCATCACGGATCCTGCACCGAAAAATACGCATGCTGAACATCAGGCTATGGATATGGGCAGTATGCCTGGAATGGATATGAGCCAACCTATGCCAACGCCAGCACCTACCTATAATGTGGCGGATAGCGACTGGGACCGAGCCTTAGTCGAGGCAAGGCAAAGTGGGATACATGCCGCGAAAATTGAAATTCGGCCGCCTAAGGATAGCGACCATACTTGGACGGTCACCGAAATCGACCATCGTTGGCCAGTTCAGGTCGATGCCGTCGCGTTGGACCCGAAAACCCTTACCGTTATTGACCACGTCGAGTTTAGCGATTACCCACTTCTGGCAAAATTAACCCGTTGGGGGGTTGATGCACACATGGGGCTTCTTTTTGGTTGGGTAAATCAGCTGATACTTGCCCTGTTCGCACTGGGACTCTGCGCGCTAATAATTATGGGCTACCGTCAGTGGTGGCGACGCCGGCCTCAACCAGCCAAGCACTCACCGGCACAGACACTGAGCGAAGCGTGGCGAAACTGTCCGATTATCACGCGCAGTCTCGTGCTCGTCTTCGCTGCGTTAATAAGTTATGCCTTACCTGTACTTGGGGTAAGCCTTGTATGCTTTATTTTAATTGATACTTATCGCTGGAAGAGGGCGTTAATCATGCAACATGCACCGATAAGGGAGTCGTCTCAACTGACGGCAGAGCAGTCTCAACAGCGTAAAAAGAAACGTAATTTTATTCGTGGGGTCATCGTTATTTGGTTACTGACCTGTACAGTGATGTCGCGGGCTATCATTGGTGGCGTGATCGACGAATATCACCTTCCTTTTAACGAGTGGTCAGGGGGGATGTATGCCATGCAGGGGATGATGATCATTATTTACACCAGTGTCTTTACTGGGTTGATGTCGATTCCGCTCTGGTACTTTTTCCTCGGTGAAAGCGATCCCCAAGGGGAGTGATAAATTCGACGCTGAGTCATAAATCTTGGCGTGTAGAGATAAAAAAACCACCCTAAGGTGGTTTTTTTATTCAAGTGACTTAACGCATGGTTACAAATTCTTCCGCAGAAGTCGGGTGAATCGCCACCGTATTATCGAAGTCACGCTTAGTAGCACCCATCTTCAATGCCACAGCGAAGCCCTGTAGCATCTCATCCATGCCGTAGCCAATCCCGTGGATACCGACGATTTTTTCTTCTTTACCGACGCAGACTAACTTCATCCGGCAAGGTTGGCGGTATTGCGTGACTGCCGTGTACATCGCGGTAAATGAAGAGGTATAAACCTTCACTTGCTCATCGCCGAATTGTTTACGCGCATCTGGCTCGCTAAGTCCAACAGTACCAATCGGTGGATGGCTAAACACGACGGTTGCGATATTAGAGTAGTCTAAATGCTCGTCGGGTTTATTGTTAAATAAACGTTCAGAGAGGCGACGTCCAGCAGCCACTGCGACAGGCGTTAATTCCACTGCACCAGTATTATCACCGACTGCATAAATGCCCGGAACAGAGGTGTTCTGGAACTTATCGACAGTAATGTAACCTTTATCGTTTAGTTCAACACCCGTCACTGAAAGATTAATGCTATCGGTAGATGGCGCACGGCCAATAGCCCAAATCAGGCAATCGGTATTATGTTCTTTACCGTTGGTGAAATGGATGGTTAAGCTGCCATCGCTGTTCTTCTCAATACGCTCGGCTTCACACTCTTTATGCAAGTGTGGTCCCTCTTTTTCCATCACCTCAACCAGGGTGTCGGAAAGTAGTGGGTCAAAGCCCCGTAACGGCTTATCTTTACGTAAGAAGAGGTCAGTTTCTGCCCCCAACGAGTTCAGTACGCCAGCCACTTCTACCGCGATATAGCCCGCCCCAATCACCGCAACGCGGGCAGGCAGCTCATCTAATTCGAAGAAACCATCGGAATCAATCCCGTATTCAGCCCCAGGGATGCTAGGCAGGACAGGATGACCACCTGTGGCAATCAAAATATGGTCAGCCGTATAGGTTTCACCGTTTACTTCGACAGTATGGGCATCGACAAAGGTCGCGAAACCGCGGATAACGTCGACATTATTTTTCCCCAACACGTTGTCGTAGGAGTTGTGAATCCGATCGATATACGCTGAGCGGTTTTTGATCAGTGTTTTCCACTCAAATTTATTCACAGTGGTATCGAAGCCATAATCTGGGCCGTACATATGAATCGCTTCGGCGATTTGCGCGGCATGCCACATGACTTTTTTAGGGACACAGCCTACGTTAACACAGGTGCCTCCTAGCGCTTTAGCTTCTACCAAGGCACATTTTTTACCGTGCATCGCTGCGCGATTGATCGAGGCGATACCGCCACTCCCGCCACCAATTGCGAGATAGTCATAATGTTTCGTCATCGTTCCTTCCATCTTAGTTGAGGTCGATATATGAATAAATTTCTCAGTACAGTGTAACCTGCGGCAGAAAAACTATGCAAAGTTTGCTTCTATAGCTGTGATAGGCTTAGATCATGCAATTAAACCTAGTGGGATGCAGCGATGTATTTAACTTTTCTTGGTACCTGTGCCGGCGCACCCAGTCTACAACGTAATGTCACCAGTATAGCACTCAGCTTCTCGCCTAAGGGGGAGACTTGGTTATTTGATTGCGGTGAGGCGACACAGCACCAGTTTATGCGGACCGACCTAAAGCCGGGCCGGTTAGAAAAAATTTTTATTACTCACCTTCACGGTGATCATATCTTCGGTCTTCCCGGTATCTTGACCAGTCGCTCAATGAGCAGCATCGCCACACCTCTGACGATCTATGGCCCGAAAGGCTTAAAAACTTTTATCGATACCGCACTGATGATTAGTGGATCGTGGGTGGATTTTCCTTTAGAGATTATTGAAGTGGAGCCGGGTATCGTTCTGGAGAACGACGAATATCGGGTTATCGCCCAACCGTTGAATCATGTTATCCCCTGTTTTGGCTACCGTATCGAGCAGCGAGATCGCCCCGGTAGGTTGGACCAACAGCGGCTAAAGGATGATAATATTCCAGCGGGAGCTTGGTTGCAGCAATTAAAAAAAGGAAAGAATATTCGTTTGGCCGACGGGCGTGAAATTATCGCAGAACACTATCTTGGACCCAGTAAAAAAGGGAAGGTCGTGACTATTCTCGGCGATACGGCACCCTGTGATAACGCAATTATTTTGGCTCAACACGCAGATATTTTAGTGCACGAAGCCACTCTTGAAGCATCGATGGCAGAAAAAGCGAATAGCAGGGGACATTCTACGACGGCGCAAGCGGCATCGATTGCGGAGCTAGCACGAGTGGGGAAGCTGATTGCAACACATTTTAGCTCCCGTTATCGTCAGCAAGATATGCCGCGGCTACTGGCAGAATGCCGAGCAACATTTGCGAATACCGAACTCGCTTTCGACTTTATGGTCGTTAATCTTTAACGGACGGCTAGCTCGTATCGTAGCAATATTGGGTGATATGAGCTTTTTGGTGGAAATTCGGTTGCCATATTAGAGAAGTACTCTATGGGAACGCTAAATTATCATTCTTTTCAACTGTTACAATCCTTACGGCGTTCTTCCCCGTGACTTATATACTCATCACGGGGAAATACACACTTCTTACTGAATATAGCTGTTGTAGTGGGAAAGACTTACTTCGACATCGTCGATTTTTTTCTGTTTATCGGGATTTTTTTATATAAATAGCTTGGTGATATTCTTTTTAAAAAAGATTTTATTTTTTCTTTAATGGTTTTTTTTACTTTATTGTTTTTAGTATATTTCTGTGAATTAACAACACTTGGATACGAAATTGAATCTTTAGAGTTAAGTACCGTATCTTGTATACATAATGCCGGTTCTATTTGATAAGTGACACCAAATGAATTTAGATAAAGTCTAAATAGCTCATGATCAACAGGCACAAGATCGGCTCTATTTTTTATGCTATTCATTAAAGATATAGCACAATTCTTGGTTATTATATAGCCAGCAGCACCTGGATTTATAGTTTTTAAAGGGAATATTATATGTGATTTAAAATATTTTTTGTTTGTGAATAAAAAATCGTAATAGTATTTTTTAAATTTTTCTAACTTTACTATACCTGCATCTACCGGTATCCAGTTAGTATCTTTTATAAAAATTGATAGGTTATCACTTATGTGAACATCATCTTCAAAAATAGCAATCTGGTCAGATCCAGAATCACTGTTGGCAAAATCGGCGATGATTTTTAAATGACTAAGCATGCATGATTTTTCCAAATCATTCATTCTACTCTCGCCAAAATTAATCCCTAACTCCCTACTAGTAGTATCATTTTCGGAGGGTGTTATGGCATCAAAAAAAGAGAAATCTACTTCAATGCGGCTCATCTGCTGCTTGATACTCTCTCTTCTTTTTTCGTTTTTTTCTCTTAAAGAAATAACTTTAACTTTCACAGTAACTCTCAAAAATTGATTAATTTATAAATTTACTATTACGATGAATTATTAGCATGCTTACTTTATTTCACATAATGCTGCACTAGAAAATAATTGAATGCGTAAGTAAATCCTATAATAACAAATATTAATCACTCTTAGAACGATAATCCCACCCATCACCAATTTTTAAAAAAGGAAATAGGCAAGGGTTCTTTCTATGATAAAAATCAGTAAAAAGATTTTGGGTACAACTGATAAAAATTTCGCTACCTATTTCTTGAAGGCTGGAAAGTGAATAAAGACGTGATGAATTGTTATTTCTTGAACAGAGTAAGTATTGTGTTCAGAGTATTTTACTATCCGGAGGGAAAAAATACTCTTGGTTGAGGCCGATCAGGAATGACAGAGCGCTATATATAACATAGCGCTCGCTGAATATTATTCTGGAACAATCCACTCGACTAAAGTATGCCCAGTTCCTTGCGGGACAAGTTGCTCATGTAACCATGGCAGCACTGAACGCATTTGTTGTTCCAACTTCCATGGTGGATTGATCACTATCATCCCGGAGGCTGTCATACCGCGTTGGTCGCTATCTGGCTTGACCGCAAGTTCAATCTGCAGGATACGACGGATACCGGTATCTTTTAGGTCGGTAATCATTCGTTTGATCTGCTGGCGTAATACAACCGGATACCACAAAGCATAAACACCGGTGGAGAAACGTTTATAACCTTCCGCGATCCCTTGTACCACTGCCTGATAATCTGTTTTGATCTCGTAAGGGGGATCGATAAGGATCAGACCACGACGAGAGGGAGGCGGTAGCTTGGCTTTTAATTGTTGATATCCATCGCCCCGAGCGACAACCGCACGAAGATCTTTTTGGAACTCACCACGCAGTAACGGATAGTCACTCGGGTGCAGCTCTGTCAGTTGTAATTGGTCTTGCTCACGTAATAAGTGGCGAGCGATCAACGGCGATCCTGGGTAGTATTTGAGTTGTCCAGAAGGGTTTAGATCACGCACTGCTTGCAGATAGGGAGCCAGTTCGGCAGGGGGATTGCTTTGCTGCCAAATACGGGCGATACCTTCCATATATTCGCCTGTCCGCTCAGCTTGTTCGCTATTAAGAAGATAACGACCGGCCCCTGCATGGGTATCCAAATAAAGAAAAGGCTTATCCTTCTCTTTTAATGCCGAAATAATGAGGCTTTGCACGGTGTGCTTTAAAACGTCGGCATGGTTACCCGCGTGGAAGCTGTGGCGATAGCTCAGCATGTGATTTCCTTTATAACAGAACACGACAAAAACGAGACAGATACGGCTGTCTATGAAGGATGAGTATAACAAATTGCGCTCCGTGGCAGTAGCATTACGCCGGATCGATGGTGGGGTAATTGATATTTTTCGATTCGTCCCCATATCTTAAAGATACGCTCAGCGTTCAACTTAACCCTTTATAGGACGGTGCTATGACAAATCCACTACTCACCCCTTTCAGTTTGCCACCTTTCTCAGCGATCAAACCCGAGCATGTTTTGCCAGCAGTCACGGCGGCGCTAGACGAATGCCGTGCAACAGTTGAACGAGTGGTCGGCCAGCCTGGACCCTACACATGGCAAAATCTTTGTCAGCCTTTAGCGGAAGCCGATGACCGCTTGGGACGTATTTTTTCACCTGTTAGCCATCTTAATTCGGTCAAAAACAGCCCCGAGTTACGTGAAGCCTATGAAGGTGTACTCCCTCTCTTATCTGAGTATGGGACTTGGGTTGGGCAACACGCTGGGTTATACCAAGCCTACCGTAGCTTAAAGGACAGCCCTGAGTTTACTGCGTTATCCTTAGCGGAGCAGAAAGCGGTAGACAACGCCCTACGCGACTTTGAGCTATCAGGGATTGGTTTACCGAGCGATAAACAAAAACGTTATGGCGAAATCTCTGCGCGTCTGTCCGAAATTGGTGCGGCATACAGCAATAACGTTTTAGACGCGACCATGGGCTGGAGCAAGCTGATCACAGACGAAAGCGAACTGGCTGGTATGCCAGAAAGCGCTCTTGCTGCCGCGCAGGCACAAGCCGAAGCGAAGCAGCAGCAAGGATGGTTATTAACCCTCGATATTCCCAGCTACCTGCCGGTCATGACCTACTGTGACAACCAAGCACTACGCGAAGAAATGTATCGTGCTTACAGCACTCGCGCCTCAGACCAAGGGCCGAATGCTGGAAAATGGGATAATGGCCCGCTGATTGAAGAAGAACTGGCATTACGTCATGAAATTGCGCAGTTACTCGGTTTCGGTTCTTTCGCAGAAAAGTC
>Ga0157363_1000630_pt1 | contig 27349 bp, 12 predicted proteins | sample AttsexASBM1_FD_111477 | JGI IMG/M metagenome (GOLD analysis project Ga0157363, IMG submission 111477) | Fungus gardens microbial communities from leaf cutter ant in Ribeirão Preto, State of São Paulo, Brazil - Atta sexdens ASBM1 | ecosystem: Host-associated > Fungi > Mycelium > Unclassified ... | reverse complement strand
CCCACCCGCACTCGCCCGCGCACCCACCCCTCCACACACGCACCCCCACACGCACACACCCCCACACACACACACACACACACACACACACACACACACACACACACACACACACACACACACACACACACACACACACCCATATAGAATACTAAACTTCTTTATAAACTGTGATAACGTATCAGCTTGTTGCTATTACATGTATTTATTCGCCAGTGATCATCTAATGTTAGTCTATTCATTTATTTACTGTACGCTATATTGCTCTATTCAGTAAAAAGATTTTAATGAACAGAAGCACACACATATTCAGTGTTAATGACCGCAACAGCGTCGCTTGTTAGGATTTCTATATCGGCGGTAGTTATTCCGAATACATCGACCGATATACCCAATAACCAAACTATTTTTTAGACTATTATTCTGACGAACAATTTGATTATTATATTCTCATAATTGATTTAATGATCGCGAGATGACGAACTGTCAGTGATGACAGTAATGACAAATCTCTATTACACAGACATGCAAATGTCATTAATTATTAGCATTTTACTTGCAGCGCGAAACCTTGCAATGAATTTCGTTGACAATATCGCTGCTAATGGGGACGTGGTCGTTGTGCGTCGATATTTGGCTAACATAACTATTATTAATATTACCATTACTGTTCAGTGGAGCGCGTCGACTGAATTCGTGGGCGTCGGTGTCCGCGCGACCATGATATCGATCCTGTCGATTTAACGAGACTTCATTAGTCGGATTTTCAGACAACAAAGCGGCCGTCTCGTGGAGCGGCACGTGATCAGGTTGACGAGCATGCCGGTGGCCCGAAGCTATGGAATTTCTTGCGGCGCAAAATTTCAGAGCATCCTGGTAACGAACTGCCATTATCAAAATTGTTTCTATCGAATCAACCCGATAATAATAATTAAGTTGGTAGGCGCGTGCCGGAAATAGGACAATTGTTGACGAAAATTACAGCACGCGCGAGCGAGTACGTGAACGAGTTTCGCGTATAAATGTAAGTAATGCGAGTCATTGTGTTATACAGCAGGAATGTTATCAACATTTTCAAAAACTCAGTTTTTATTAAAGTAAATAATTTACAAATTAAATGAATTCTTCAAATATTCGATAACTTTGTGCGATACTAATTAGTACCTGATTATTTATCAGAAAAAATTGTTCAATATTTAGAATAAATTATTTTTCGTATCATAAAAAAAAATTTCAATCTTTTTTAATATTGAAGAATTAACGAGAAAATAATATTTACGTCGTGAACATTCTAGATACTATTAAAAAAAACATTTTTTCATCAATACCTTGATATCGGAAGTATATATGTAACTGTTACGGCATATATCTATTCGCATTTACCAATAGATGCTAGTAAACAGGTATTGCTTCGCGCATATGGAAAATGCAAAATAACATTTTCCATATGTCCGCGATATTTTTTGTGCGGTTTACATTATTTCGCGGAATACAGCTAATCCGTTCCACGTGCAGTGACCGTAGCCTCGGGTTATGTTATCCCATCAGACATCGCATAGTGTCCTATTCCGATTGTTGCGAGTTATTCACTCGAAAACATACTAGCCTTCAAAATCCCTCAAAAATTCATGTCGCGAAAATGCACGTGTTCAATAACACGAAATTGTATGAACGCAACAATAGCATTGACTTTATATACTAAATACTTCTCATCCTAAATATCCATAGTAAAATGCAGAAATTGTAGGCAAAGAAGACTTGAACAATTTAATCTAGATTTAATTAGTTTTATAAACTTTGTCGAATGCATACCGCTGCGCTGGTGCGGATATTGTCTATCGATTCTGTTATAGGATAATTAGCTAACTTATGCGTCTGTTCTGACTCATAATGTGCCGTCGGTACATTCATCGCATACATTTTGGCGAACTAGAACGAACACTGCGCAGATTTCTCTTCTCTCGGGGATATTCAAAAGCTCACGCTGATGTTGTTAGATACAACCTAGCTTATCATTATCTATTTGAACGAAAATAGTTCATCTAGATATATTTAGTCAGAGAGCATTGACACTATTGACACATTGATACTAATTATACTGATTATATTATATATTGTATTAATAAGTATGCGATTAGTAATATTAATGAACCATAACAATAATTTTTATTGTTAGATTTATTAAATTTGTCATCGTGCACATGTAATCATTTTCTTTAGTAATATATTTTCATTAAAATTTAAACGTGCATTATATTTACCCAATAATTGGAGAATTAAATTAATGGTTTTCGTGAATAATGGGCAAACATTCGGAGAAAGAACTGTCTAGAAACTAGAATAATTGTAGGTACATTGAAAACGCATAAAAGCAATGCGTTTCATTTTTCATTCTCGAACAAACTTTAAATCGCCGGGATATATTGACAGCACATATATAATATTTTGTTTAATATATGTATATACATATTATAAATGGATTTTCAAATTAAAAAATATTGTAAAAATAACGCAAATCCTCAATAACGTTGGTTATTTTATATAGAGATACATATATTCATATAAATGCAGACAAAACGAACAAGACACGATGTATTAAAATTTTTTGCCAATATGCGTTTTGGCGCTTGAGGGGAGGGGGAGGGCGGGGGTAAAATATTTATTTATATTTGTCTGGTAGAATTGTATTGTGCGAAACAGCTTAACTCTTCCAAAAAGTTATGTAAATTCGAGAAACGTATATCAATAGTCAATCTGGCAATCCGCCAGCGGAATATTTTTCGTTACTTTTCTTTATTATTTGAAAATCTTTGAGTTTCGAAGCAATATCAAAATATTTTATTAACAGGTAGATCCTTTAAAAGATTTATCTAGCGGCATGTTTTATATGACATGCATCCGTTTTACTTGCACAGACATTTACATACTAAAGTATAAGACGTGGTTTAAAAGTACATTTTACGAAATAACGTTCTTATCTTGCTTCCACACAGCACCATGAAAAGCACAGCGGACGCAATTCGAGCTTTTCCTAAAAGCGAAGGATAAACATCACGACTCGCTTTATTCCCACGGGCGCGCGGAGACAGTATTTTTCTTAGCCAACTGCATGAACGTTGGCATGATTTCTCTTAGGAGTCTACTAAAAATTAGAAGACTTTGTTTTGCTTATTCTTAAATAAATATTTCAGTGACAGAGAGCAAGAGTAAATCCCAAGCGGATATTATTTGTAAAAAGTCTGGATTCAATGTCTATAGGTACTATAAATCTATATGATTATCGTAACATTTTTGTTTTATATATTTTATATATATTGGTAGATAATTTTATAAAATTTTCTTGAGTAATATAATTTCTCAAATAAATTTTCTTTCACTTTTATATGAAAACCCGTTGAAAGTGCAGCATTGCGTTCGTATCGATTCACCGAGGATGGCGAGTGTGCAGTTTTTGAATGAGACGACTGTTTAATCGCGCTAAAGCACAATGACACAGTCACCACTTTGCAGAAATTTCGCAGTGCTACGTAATTTCGAGGCGATTAGCGATAGTGCGTTATCGTCGTGGTATATATGTGTACTAGTGATGTGTGCGATTTAAGTTTTTTTTTTTCATTTTTCCAATAGTTTTCCTTACTGGCCAATCCGCTATTTCTGCATCTGCAAACGGCAGGGTTGGTGCAAGTCCTTGTCCAAGCTCAAGTGCGCTGAACGTGCACTCGCAAATTTGCGGTTCTCGCACTCTGAAGTGCGGCAAATGCGCGTCATCGAAAATGCTTCCGCCACAGCGTTCTACTTCGTAGTAATTACAGTCACCTGTAATGATGATTAAGTATTATTATAATTATTATAATTGTTCTCACAATCTTTTTTTATTATAAATTAAATGATACGGAAACGTTGATACGTTAGGATAAATACAAATCCTCGTATTACTTGTTAAATTAAATTGTTGTCTAATTATAAGTAATAAATAATAAGAAACGTTAGATCCTAATAAATGTATAAGTTAGCTACAACGTTGTGTAACGCTGTTAATTATAATCGCTATAGACGGTTAACGGTGCGATCGATCGTACCGGTAAATGAGGATGTCCGGTGGGTCACATCATTAGCGCCTGATTTATTAACGGAAAACGCTTGTACGCAGCCGCGATTTAACCGCCGCGTAACAATGGAATTCAACGTCTGAAATCACGATTTCACACTCTCTCCTCTTCTGCCTTCGCATAACGGAAAATTCATTATGCTCGTAGACTCGTAATCGCAAATGTTATTTTTCATTCCTCGACGTCGAGCCTGGCTGCAAGATTAATGTTCTCTTGCGACGGATTCATCATTATCCCTGCTCAGCGACGGCCGTGTAATTGACCGTGTCCGGTCGCCGTCCTCTCTTTATTTTTTTTACATTTATTATGGCCCTGACCTCGACTTTCCACGGAGAATAGATTAATGCTCTCTCAGTTGGAACTATTTAATTTGAGATCTGGAAAATTGACACCGCCTGCTTTTTAACATCGGCTATTTAAACACAATCCTATGATTATGGCCTTTCTTTCTCAACATCATAATTTCTCTTTTTAAATAAATGCAAGAATTTATAATGCGTAAATTTATTTTCAAGAAAAATGCTCCTAAAATTATTATGCTTTATCGAAACACTTTTTATTGCCGCACTACATTATAGGTCTTTGGTTTACAGCTTAGCCGCAATACTAAGATCAATATAAAAATAAAAGCAAACTATTCATCGGTCCGTGCCGAATAACATCCACTGCCTCGCAAGCTATATTTTCGTTTGCATAATGACGCGCGAAAAAAACTATTCATTTTCACGCGAATCTGCGTCGAGAATTAATCGTCCGAAGACGCGATCGACTGTTTCGAGAAACGTAATACGGGCGAAGCGAGGTAGAGGTAGAGGTAACAAGCGAATTAATTGCCAAGAAAAATATCGGCGGTTCGCGCTGCACGGTATAGTTCGCTTCGTAAATTAATGCGATGCGTTATTAATGGTTTGCTTACTCGCGGAACATGATCGCTCGAGTAAGAAGAATAAATGCACCCACACAATGGACGAGAAAGAAACGCTCTTTCGGTACGGCTCGGCGCGTCAAACGAGCGTGGGATATCGCATTGCTGAGTATAAATTACTTTAGGACCGAGATTTATCGTCGATTCGCGCGAATGATGTTCAGGTAGTAACGAGAAAGAAAGGTACTTCTCTCCTTACTTCTTATTCTTACATTGAACACCTTGCCGTTCCTATTGTTCCTGTTTAAATCGGACGGTATTTCGTTGCATTTACTGATTTCAATTTAAAGGCTGACTAATTCACAAGGGACAAATTTCGCTATTCTAACGTTAAAATCGAGAAAGAGACGTTTCGGCTATTTCCAAAATCCAATTGTTAAATATACTTCATTAAAAAGACTTTAATATAATTTTGAATGAAACTTCTATATGTAGAATAGAATTCTAGATTCTTCTCATCTCTTGAAATTTTAGATCCAATCCCTCAATTTCACTGTAGCTATTTATTTTTACAACCCGACAAATAGAACAATTATTCTAGAGTGATGAATATCGACAGGGATTCCGGTCATAACAAAAAATTTTTCTCGGTTGTTTATTTAAAACCATGAAAAATAACAAAAATATTGAACGTAAAAAATTCTAAACTTTAATAACAATATATATACATATACCGGATGTTCAAAATAAAGTGTTACAAATTTCTATCTCGGAAACACGGAATTATTGAGAAAAATTGTTCAGACAAAAGTTGTACAGTTCAAAAAGATCTATTTACTGATCTTATCAGTTCGACTTTAGGTGGTGTCATCAAGATCAAGTAAAGGTTACGTCGATTTTTTAAAATGGAATATCCTACTTGATTCTAGAATCTAATAATCGATGTCGAAAGCATTTTAAAACACTATAATTAAGTTATTTTTTATTAAGTTATTTAATTAAGTTACTTAATTACTTTTTGAGTTATGATGCTTGAAAGCTAGTATCATCATCTTGACAAATGATATCCAGAACATGATTCTAAACAACATTCAAGAAATTTTAATCACCGGTCGGAGACCTTGAGTAATGCTAATGCTGGCGGTATTATAACTTTCAAGCATCATAATTCAAAAAGTTAATGAAAAAATATTTTCTTGTAGCATTTCGGAAAGTTTTCGATTTCAGTTATTAGATTCTGGAAACAAAAGTAGGGAGTTTAAAAAAAATTGATATAATCTTGATCTGACCTTAGCGACGTCACCTAAGGTCAAACTGATAAGATCAGTAAATAGACCTTTTTAAATTCTATAACTTTTATTTGAACAATTTTTCTCAATAATATTTTCAAGATAAAAATTTGTAACGCTTTATTTTCTACAACCGGTATATATATATATATATATATATATATATATATATATATATATATACACATATATACACATATGTGTTCATATTTTTTTATTATATTGTTAGCAGCAAATAATGGACTATTATATTAAGATTTGCTTGTCTTTTCCTGAGAAAGTGGATGTTATATAAAATTGATCACTAGTTTGAGAGGGGGTCAAGTTTCCTTGCTTAAAGTTTAAATGAGTCTAACGTGTAATTTAATATCGAAAATGACGATAAATCTAAATTTAAGCACTGTAATTTTAAATGAAGAGACATTGCAGTCAATTGCAGTTTAAAATTCTCTCTGACATTTCCGACAATTATAATGATCATAGTTGACTTAGAGAAATTTTTCATGATTTATAACGGAACTGAGAAAGAGAAAATTAATCATAAATATTTCGATAATTGAATGTTGGCTTTTTCAGAACGTGTATTCTACAATATATTTCTACAATAATTACAATATATCTTTTGTTCTATCTTAATACAGAAATTTAAATATTTCTTTTTCAATTTTATAATGTATAATGTTCATTTATGCCATTCTGAATTATTTGATATACTGAAAAAAATATTCTAATTAAATCAACAAAGAAGCCCAACAAAAATAGCATTTTGATTGAAAATCAAACAGAATTTCTGGTTTCTTATTTGAAATTCTGTTTCTTCTTACCAAAATGCTTATTGGATCTTTCTGTAGGTTTAATCAAAACACTCTCTCAATGTAGCTGCAATATTTTTTTTGGAGTAAACAAAATTTGAAAATGTCGAATTTCGATTTGAGAACAATACGCAACACAAAATTATAATTCGAAATGAAAGTAGCGCGTGCAAAATTTTCAAAAAAATGCAAGACGATTCAAGATAAATCGTGACATTGCATTGTCACAAAATCTTAAGAGAATACCAGGATAATTTCCCGATATCTAGATTTTCCATTGGGGAATTGTCGAGACTGCGACGTATATGTCTGCCGGTTGCTCGTTTCAGCCAAAATCTTCGGGTACTTTACAATAAAGCGGAATCCTAGTGCCACGAAGAATCCGCTAGCGACGTCACCTCGCAAGCTTCTTAGCACTGGCGATGAAATAAATCGCATGGCGAGAGAGACGGCGATGCAGGAGAAAGAAATAGAAAGAGAGGAAGAGAGAGAACCGACGGTTGACGTTGTCGCGAAATAATATATCTCAGATGCTGAAGGCATAAAGGATGCATAAATAGAAGTTGCCGGCAAAACCGTCGTGCCGGATGCTTCACGCCACTTCAATTTATCAACGGCTATGAACGCCACGCTTTATTTCTCTCGACCCTTGAAAGAATTACGTATACTACTTACCCTTTAACGAAATCTAAACGATGATCTATGTTAAATCTTCTGTCAAAAAAGAATTTTTGAGTTTGCTTTCGACGGATTTATTATTTCGTTATGCACATTGTTACATGGGAAGAAATAGAGAGAAATTTTGCTAAAATATCTAAAATTTAGTGATACAGATCAAATAACTAAAAAAAGAAAATTTGAGATTTAATAGAGACCGGCGCTGTAATGATGCGCTTTTTCAAAAAATTTTATTTGAGCAATCTTTCTTTATAACATGTTTAACATTAAGTTATTAAACAGTGTGTTTTAAGACTTACACATCATGTGAAGAAGCATCGCTCAAATACTAATTTTATAAAGAAATGCAAATGCACTAATCTCTATATCAGTTTTAATTTTTTAATTTTTTTTCTAGTTATTAAAAATCTCAATTGTTTTTTATTGTTAAATACAGATCTGAAAATAATTTTGTTGGACTATCAAAATATTATAATTATATAGGAAATTCAAATATGAGCGATACTGCAAGAAGTTTTGATATTCTAACAACCAATTTTGCATCCGTCATAATTATTTTGATATTCTAACAAAATTATATTTTCAGATTTATATTCAACTAAATTTTTCTTTCTGTGTATATTTCACGCGGAAAGATCTTTGTAGTCAATTCACCAAACAAATGGTGCCCATTTTGCGATCACGACATTGACGGATAAAAATGCAAAAATGCCATTGATCGAAGCTATTTTGATTTTCGATATTTACAATATCGCAATGTATTTACAATGTATTCCACAATATATACAATAGCATTAAAATTTTTATAAACATCATATTATTATATTGATATCAGTTGATACTCTATTGGTAATGTAACGATCGCACAAATTTATCTAAGAAAAATTCATGTATGTCAATGTATCAATAGAATGTGAATTTCTTGCGTTGATTCTGACAGTTTCTACAATATAGTCGATATCGTGCAATACGGCAACCTTAACGTTGTAGGAAGGAACGAACGAGAAAACTCGTTGGTTACTGACATTTCGAGATGCTTTTCGTATCATCGAATCAGAAGGCGTGCGGAGATACTCGACGTGTATCCGTGATTACGTATTAGTTGAGTTCCATAAAAACAACAGAAATATATCCACGTTGATGTGTAGATATAAAATGTTAAAACTGCTACTGCAAATATCAAAACTAACATTTACAGCAAATAAATGTACTTAACAAGAAAAAGTTAAATTAAAAAATTAGAAAGTAAATTTAAAAGCTAAAAGAATTAAATAAGAAACATTACGCGGCGTTGATTAAAAACGCAAGTGATTTAATCAATATTTAATAAGATTGATATGGAAAATTATGAATTCTAATTATATATTAACAAGATTCTAATTGCTAAAAATTTTATTGTAAAATTCTAGAAAAATATATGTGAGTTTTTCATTCTATCTTAAAATGGCTTTGCTCATAAATAGTGATTGATTCTTTTTAGATTTAAATGAAGACTCAAATTTTAGATTTTTTTATGTAGAATCGAATGTCACATGGCGATTTTTTATATCTTCGAAATAGTGATCATTCTTAAAGGATCATTAAAGAATATTTGTAATAATCAATTATGGAAGCACAAGAGACTAAAAATTTCTTTTTTTGTTTGCACTAAAAATTCATTTTTACGTAAAAATAAAAATAAGAGATATGACTTGATCTTAACAAATGTTATTCTATTCTAGACATGATCCTGAACAACATTCAAGAGGTTTTAGCCGTTATGTTGGCGTCGGTCGGACACCTTGCGTAATGCTGATTTAGCCGTTATGTCGGCAATATTGTAACTTTCAAGCCTTATAACTCAAAAAATATTTAATAAAAAATAACTTTATTACAATGTTTTGAAAAGCTCTTAACACACCAGCTATTAGATTTTGGCATCAAAAATAGAATGTCCCATTTTAAAAAATCGATTTGACCTGACTTTTGCGATACCATCCAAGGTCAAACTGGTAAGATCTGTAAATAGATCTTTTTGTACCTTACAACTTTTGTCTGAAACATTTCTTTCGAAAAATCATGATCATCCTTCCGAGTAAATCCAAGATCCCGACTTTTTTTGAACGTCTCGTATATCTATATAGGAATATAATATAAATCTAAAAAACGAAATTAAAAAATATAAATCATTAAAAAAGCGCCAAATACGGTTAAAATTATAGATAAATATCTATTAGTAACTAATAATATTTCTACATAAGTTTTAAATACATCTTTTAATCGGCGCATAGTTTATATGTATAACGGAATGATATTTAAAATTTACGTATTATTGGGCATATAGCTTTGATGTTAAGCGCTATTTTATTATTTGATTTATTTATAATAACAATAATAATCTTGTTTAACTTATTATTGTTTAAAAATAAAAATCTAAATATAGATCCAAAAATATACATTGATATATATAAAAATTATAAATTTAACGCGAAAATTAAAGAGAAATCAGTAATTTATCGATATCCAATTAAACTCTCTTAAGTGTACAACATTTCGATCATTAAATTTAATCTGTCGAGTTGTGGATTGAATTTTCATTTTACGATTTGCAATATATAATTCTCTCTGCCTTCCTCTTTAATTCCTGGCTATGCGCGGCGATAACATCGGGCGCAAGCCAGTTCAGCGTCTGTCAAGAATTGAAAATCCTCCGTTCCGATGAGTTCCGATCCCTACGAGACCGATATAACCATGTGGCGTGACTTAAATGTGAAAGAAAATACGCCATGCTCGCACATGCTGAGGTAGGCGGATCGGTGTTCTCTGTGCATTCTTCCGCCACCGTTCTCGGTCAATCCTTGTTTATCGGACGTGTCACCGAAGAAGATTCAGGCAATGCATCTCAAATGTCAAATAAGGATTTCGGATGACAATGACATTCATTACACAAAGACTTCTGTAGATTCACTTATGAGTATCCGGAATACTATTTAAAAAATACGAATGTAATTTGGATATCAAGAAAGTCATTACTGAAAAAGAGAGAGAGAGAGAGAGAGAGAGAGAGAGAAAGAGAGAAAGAGAGAAGTCTTAAAGGAAATAGACAAAAAACGGGATAGAAGTTTAAATATGTATGGCTTAAATTTCTCAGGATGATAATAAACTTGATCTCGGTCATTCACAAAAGCATTCTGCAACTAGAATTTTAAACCACAACAATAATATCGATTAGTAATAATTTATCTTTATCGTCTCCTGTTCAAGAACAAATATGATGTATTGAAAATTCGCGTAACCACTTCCGCTGGGGTGATCGATAAAACGACATGGTCTGCGATTTCATGTCTCGAGTTTCCCGACAGAGCTTCGAGAAACAGTTTTAAGGGCTAACTTATGGCGAAAGTTTCTAGTTATAGCAAAAGTACCCTTCACCGCGCTAGTCTATCCGTCGGTTTCGATATAGTGTTTTCTATCGATTCTATCTACGTTACTGACAGCTGCAACCATTTCGATAGCATATAAAATATCTAAAATATATAAATGCATAGAACTCGGTTAAATATAAACAACTCAAATCTGTGAAGAATATTTACAAATATTCTTGACGTTATAACTTATAATAAAAATAATCTATTACGAATAAAAATAAAATGAATATTTTTATTTACGCAAACAAACTTCTTTTTACGTAGCTGTAAAGCACTAGCTAAACAAATGTTAAAAAGCACCGAATGGATTATGTTAATGATGTATTATGTAAATGCGTAATGTTCAAAGAGTTAATTGATAATGACACCAGAGATTTATTATGTAGCAATCAAATTTACATGTTTTGCACAGATTTGTAAGGGTAATTACAATTTGTAATTATTTCCAAGTTTGGGTGAGGGTCAAATAGGTAAAAACACTCGGCCGACTAATGAATTCCTGCTATGAATTACGTTGCAGTATATCTGAGTAAAGTCATTATATCGAATGACGCGCGTGTTGTTTTAAACTAATAATATTTCAATGTTTAATGCCATTTTTGGCATAATTACTGTGTGCAAAAATTATTTGCAATACCGTCGCGTATTTCTGCGACGTGAGTAAATTTCAATCGACGCTATTAACATCTCCTGATATGGATATAATAATTTATAGTCGGCCAATAAATTAATCCGGTATTAGCATGCACAGCTACGAACTATTAAGCCATCATAGCGTATAAAATACGACAAATTTAATTATCGCAACATATATTTTCGTAATCGCATTTGTTATCACGTAAAATTGAAATGATTGTTAAATTCGGGCAATGTACGAGTGTCGGGCCATATATATATATATACGAAATTCAATTATGTTTTCGTAACTGTTATTATTATATTATGTAATATCGAATCAACATCTACTGTGACTGGCAAATAAAATTCAGGTGAGAATTCAGGTGGAATTTTTATCGGAGCAGCCACGCTATTTTCGCATCCAATGAGATTTTGCTGATGTGTAAATTTTTTTCCCCGAAAGATTGATATGCAAAATAGATATTAGTTATTGAATCGCACAATAAAATTATCAAACAGTTTTTCTCTTTTTTTATCGGTATTTATTTGTTTAATCTCGAGAGGACATCGCTATTTTCACGGTTGCTTGTGCTAATATTAACACATAAATTTTATCGAGTGTTTGCACTCCAACCCACATATTTAGAAATGTAAAGCAAGGTATAAAAACTGCTTATTTTGTATGTTATTTCATTGTTATTTATTTTTTCGCAATACGAATAACTTATCAAATTGCCTGCAAGTAACGTAACACACATTCAAATTTCCTTTTGATTCATAATTTTGTAAAATTTACTATGTATTATTCAATGTAAAGAGAAATAGTATTGCGTCATAATGATGATTATTTTATTAATAATATATCTCCATCCCTGTACTTTGTAACATAATTTTATATCTAATTATCGAAATTCCGTTGGTTTTTAATTAATCTTCGTAAATTATTAATAAAATTTTATAACTACATTTTTAAAGATTGTGCTTAATTCTCTATAAATGGAATTTTTTGCTTATAAAAAAGAGAAATATATCGGTAAAAACTCAGATTATATAATATATAGATATATATATATATATAATAATATTGACTCAGATACTGAGACTTAAAAATATAATATGAATATGTAATTTCTAAGTTACACGAGTGTTACAGAGAGTTAATATAATAATGTTAACGAAAACATACAACTGTTTGCTTCTACATTCGTTAAAATATATTCATACCGAAATATGTGTTTGAGAGTTGATATCCGAAAGATTAATTCCATGATGGAACTATATACGCCAGACGCTTTCCCAACGATCTGCGAATGACATTCGCGACCAGTCATATATTTAGCATTTCGCTATACAAATGAGTCACATAATTAGATAAACCGAGTAGTATGTGGTCAGCATAGAAACTCACTAAATTACTCGAAATGGCCAAATATCTGGATGTATTACCCGACGATGTAGCATTAGTAAAGGTCAGTCCAGTTACCGAATCGTGCTATTTCACGAGAGATAATTAATGGTGACTTCAAGCTAATAGCAGAGCAACACGATCACGTGGCAGAGTTACAACGCGGATGGCCATTACTAGATTTAGGACTACGGATTAAGGTACTACCGATATAGTTGTGCGTACTTTCAGGAAACGAGGCAAATCATCTCGCATGCGCCGCTCAATAAACCTCGACATCAAAGCCGTTTTTTTCAATCGACGAACTTTATTGCAAATTTATTTTGACTACGAGCTTTCCGCTAAAAAAAATTTCTTGATAATATAGGTTTTTTTTAATTATATACAATTTGTTTATTTTGGTTTTTCATAAGGTTATCGACAGTATTCGGCATTTCCCTTCGCAAAAGAAAGAAAAAAAAAAATGATGAGACTTGCTAGTACAAAGGAATAACAAAGGAGACAATAATGTTTTTAAGATCTCCAAAGAGAAAAAAACGTACTATAATCGACCAACTGTTTCGCATTCATGCCTATAATTCAGAGCTTATTGCGATAAAGTTGAAAAACAGATACCATTTTATATGTTAAGTGTCCGGGGCGTGCTGCATCTCGGGATATGCATCTCTGGGATAAGCTTCTTTCCGTGTACTGCGGAACATAACCCGGGGACATCACCGCTTGGAGCGCTCTAGAAATGGTCGAACATACTAGGCAACCTTTTCTTTCCTTATTTCTAAGATATTGTCGAAGAAGCTGATGTCGCATTCGTAATCCAGACAATTTCTCAAAATATCAATTTCTGGTTCATTCTCTTTCTTTGAGTATTACACACAAAGAAAGTCACGTACAAAAGAAATGTGAAATATTAATCTACAGTCATAAGATTTACCAGCACAATGAATATTTTTATATTGAGCTATTCCAAGGCCTTCCAAGGCCAATCATAAATGTTTTCTTATACGCATCATTTTTTCATTTTCATTATTTCTAAAATAAATGACTTAATAAGGCTAAAGAATTCCTAAGGAAGCTAGGGCTTCTAACAAAGAATTCCACAAATTTTACAAATTGCACAATCGCACGCCTTCACTTGATTAAATTTTTATTACAACATATTTTATAAAGAAAATTATTTTTTTAATGTGATGTCAATATTTCATTTGTATTTAAAGATTTAGACGAACAAACGGTAGAATGTTTTAAAGAAGAATTATATTTTAGGAGTACGAAAGTAATAAAAATATAATATCTTGCGGAACGAATTTTGAAACGTACCACACGTGACGCGAAGCTGCTGGGTCATTCGCAGAGTAACCACGTATCTGAAACTTTCACATTTCCGTCTGATTTATGCTTGGAATTATCCCTTCGTGGCCGCCCGGTTTCCTCTGACTTGTAGCTACCGAAGGCGACCGCCAATCGTGCGAATAACTCGAGTTCACCCAGGCGTGAAATTAATTTTAATTGTTCGTTAATTAGTTCTTAGAGAAACTATGCGTTGCATTCGAAAGCCCGCTGTTCCGCGATTCCGTCACCTTCTCGGCAAACCGAAACATTAATTTACCATTTCGCGTTCGTCTCCTTCCTTCCGTACACACGTAATGGCATTAAGTGTCTGCGAATCCACGTGACAGAAGCAAGGCGACGTACGTGACAGCCTTCACCTTAGTTGATTATGTAATACAATAATATAGAGAGATCTAATTAGTACACTTGCGTATGCGCATGACATAAACTCTATGTAAAGGGTATTACGAGTTAAGTAAATTTGATTTAACAATTTGTTATCCCTTTCTAAATACAGCCTACCAGTGTAATAGATGTTCATTAAACTTTTGCGTTAAAATACGTCTTTAAATAAAATAAGATTAAAAGACATTGATTAACAAAGAAAAATAATTTTAGATTATCAAAAGATTTAAAAATGCGAAATTCATCAGATTCAGAAAAATTCTCACTGAAGACTTATTATAATTATGGACTCTCATTGCAATCTAATAATCTAAGAGTATAGCATGTTAAAAGTTAAGACTCATACATGTATGTGTAAGTCATCGTAGTTATCGATTATATAATCTACCGTTGCTTTCTCTAACGTGTCACAGTTCCCTGTAGAAGTTTGTTGGTGCAAATTGGAACAGAGATGCATCCTGTCAAAGACAAGCGTTACGAGAGAACACGAGATCGAAACCGAATTCCATTTCGGAAGTAGATTTAATCGTGCAGCCAATTATACAAATCTTCTCATTGTTATCGCATTAAATTTTAATAATTGATTGAAAAATTTATTCGAAATTTGATGAAAAGCATAATGAGTCTTTGAATTACAAATGATTACCAAAAGATTCACGCAAATTGAACTTTGAGGAAAAGTAGATAGCAACCTCCAATATCAATTGTATGTTCGTTGTAACGATAAAACCGTTTGTAAATACAATATGATATGATTACGTTTTCAAAACAAATGTTTGATGCCGCTGATTAATTTTGTTGATCGCCAACTAGTGATTACAATGTGGATTTGCAATTGGTGATGGAATGTATGCGATGTAAGCAGGAGTAACATCTTAATCAGACTATTGTCAATTGCACGTAATCCTGAATTGTATTAGTTAGGTGTAGATTTCACACGCAAATTCTTGATAAGTTTACTACATTATTAAGATTAAGATAAAATGCATAGTAATGAAAAGAGTTATAATTAAAAAATCTAATTTTTTTAAAACTACTTCGAAGTCCTTAGCTTTGAAGTTCTTATCATTTATTTTCTATAAAAACGACAAGTAAGATTGCCAATTCTTCAAAACATGCGAACGTGAAAGTTTTCTTTTTGCACGTTGTTTAATACAAACTCCGAATATAAAATCGAGTTGAGAGTTTCTTTCTGTAATTTCTTACAGAAATTCCAGGCGAAAATAAAAAAATATAGAAATAATTTGCACTTTACTGAGACAGCGGTATCGCGAGTTTCGTTATTTTATATGGATCGTTAGGTTGAGTCCCCTGTATTTAACTGTCAGCTACTGCGACAATTTACGTATCTATTTACGTATCGACTACAGAACGCTGTGCAAGCAATGATCCCTGGCATTTCTCTATTTTTAGTCTCTGGTCCCCTCTACGTCGGTTTTCGCACACTGTTAACATTCGATTCGCCACTACCGGGAATTAAATATTCATGAGCTCTCTACACAGCGCTGCTGCGCGGAACACTGCATCCTCGAAACCCTCAAGAGATTTCGAAAGTTTTATTGCCTTGGCCCAGCCTGCGAAACACTTTCGAGCGTTACGCTTCGAATCGGAATCCAGAGACGAATGCAACGGAGTCACTGTTGAACTTTGCTGTTTTCCTTAAGAAGCCGAAACTTTTGGCGTTTTATTATGTATTCGGTGGTACATCAGTATCTGCACAGCTATCGCGTAATTGCCGTAAGAGCAAACTCTTGCATCGCTTTCGATCTCTCGTCAATTTTATTCGATCGAATCTCGTCGTTTCGCATCGACGAAAATTCATGTGGAAATTGATTCTTTGCACTCGCAAAGGAAAATGATGTAATCAACATTCTAACGATACAACGCGGAAATTACTAGCATAATATACGCGAGAGAAGATTTTCAGGCTCTTACACGACGTAAGGTCTTTGCACATGTAAGCTTTGCTGGATATTTCTACACGAAATTCCTTCCGAAAGCATTTCACAGCACGACTCTATAAGTCGAAGCAGCTGGAAGCAGCAAGTACAAGACGCATAAGATTTTTAAACTTGTGTTTTTTATTTTAATGCATTTTCTATAGTGCATTTACTCTTTCGCGGTTACTTCTTTCCATTTCTCGTAATTCCATTGGCGGCGTAACGAGTTGCTTCATCTCGTCTCTAGAGAGATGCAATTTTCTATTTATATATAACAACCTTCTTCCTCGCGCCTTAAAAGAACTTTCGACGAGTTTTTCTCACAAAATACTTCGCAATCAAATTAAAAAATCATCTTTTATACTCCAATATATTAAATATGTAAGTATACGATATAAGTATAAATACAATTTCATAAAGACATAAAATATATTCTACGTAAATAGCCAACTCACAAGAAAAATATATTCGTGGTGTTGAACGAAAACCCGGCAATTAAATTCCGTTCCGATAAATTTATCACCGAGCCGGAGAGCGTTTAACGTTTTTGCATTCGCAATCGCGCACCGGCTAATCTCCATACCTCTGCTCGGCGCATCTCATCGAAGCGCTTAAATCTCAATACGTAATGCGCATCGAATGACAGATCATTCGTCTCGCGGATCAAGCCATCACCTTTCGTTTCGTTTTACGTATAAACGATGAGCGTTTCGTCGAGACATTCGGACGTAGCCAAGAGTTATCGGGTAGCGTTTAAAGCCAGAATAAAACCAAGTCGACTAACATATGCTTGCACCTTTCAGTGATCGTAATGACCGGAAATAGCTGTGGCTGCGGCTCAATCGCGAAATTATATCGCAATCAGAATTCGACCGGGATTAATTTCAATCAATCCTCACGTAGACCAGAAGTCCCGTCGATGTGTACGTATCGAATGAAAAATAGAAAAGGAGATAAAGATGGGGGAAACGCTAGCTGAGACTAGAAAGTGCGGGCAGAAAGCACGGAGAGACGCACAGCCAGTATCGTGATGTATGTGTTTTAATTCCGCGGCCAAGCCGTCCTTTATTTATTGGCTTTCGTTGCAGGATATTGCGACAGACTTCGTCACACCGTGCCTCACTATCCCACCGTCACGTGCATTCTTTATTTTTCTTTCTTTTTAACGCTTCTTTCCCGCTTCGCGTTGCATCGCGTCTCCGCTTTGCGCCAACGGCGCATTTATTTTCTTCTCTCTTTGTGTCTCTTTCTCCGATCCTTTTACTCCCAGTGCATCCGTATATCTGTTCGCCAAAATTTGTCATTCGCGTCCAATAAATTTAAGCGATATACATACTGGGTTAATCGGGCGAATGCAATCGCGAACATTATCATGATTTTCTTTCTTCTACAGCGCTCTCGCTTTTCCATTTAATGATGGTCGAACCACGTTCGTAAACGGGCTCTTTTCTCACTTTATGAACATATCAAACAACGTGTGAGTATAACTCTGTTTGAAATCGGCTCGTTTGTAATTTCGAAATTTATGAAACGCACCGCCTAACCCACAAAATCGTATGAACGTTGGAAATAATTGATAATTATGTAACTGCAGAGTCGACAATTAGCGCAAATTACTACTATTTATTAAGTGATACCATGATAAAGTTTCTCACTGCATATAGAGAAAAAAAAAACAAAACAAATATTATGACAAATAAATTCTGCGCTAAATTCAAATACAATTATAATTAATATATTATTGTCAATAAAATTTATTTCTAAACAAACCAAAACTCATTTGAGAATTTACTTTGAATTTAAAGAATTTAATTCTTTTTTTTAATTATAAAAAAATAGCTTCAGCAGCTTTTATTGTCTTGTTCTTTTACTGATTCCCTTTAGGGTTGCAAAAAGAAAAATTAACAAAAAGGCATTTAGTGCAAAATTTGATCTGCATTATAAAAATAGAGGACAGTGATTGTCAACAAAAAAAGTTTTTACGGCTAATTAATTTATTATAAATGAGTGGAAATCTAAATTTTATATAAAAATAAAGAGCTTCTTTGGTGTTAATTTTTTAACATAATAGATATTTGAAAAAAAATATAAACAAATATAAAAAATATTTATTATTAATGGCATCGCTACAACTTATTACTATTGACACCGCGATAATGTCATCAATTGTGCGCAAGTGTTGCATGTGCCCATTTTCTACATTCTCAAGTCAATCTTCTTGACATTCTTCGTAAGATTTATCGCAGACCAAATAAATATCTTTATTTTCCTCGATACTAATATATTTATTCTCTGCCTTAAAAACGCATATTATTTTCTATATAATTTTTGTTTTTATAGCAGAGAATTTACGTTTGTAAAACAGAAAATTTGTGTAACCCTTTACGCCATCGATGTAACAGATTTTCTAAACTAACAATAGTTATTATTATAATATATTATAATTTGGCTGAATAAAATTTAATAGAATACATAATCAGAACTATTATAGCCTAGCTGGTTGATATTTGCTGATAATTTATTAATATATTGATGTAATCATGAAATAAATATTACTACTAAATGAATTCATCAAATTGCCCAAAAAGCATGTTAACATATGTACGAGGATCTTGTTTTTAAACACATATAGATGCTATAAATTAATTTTTTCTATAATTATACTAATTCATATCTTACCAGATACATTTATAATAAGCACATTGAATTTTACTATAAAGACCCACGTAATAATTTTATCAAAATATATCGACAACAAGTACATAAGGTAATATGATTGAAATAAAATATATAGACATATATTTTTCGTTAGAAATAAAATCTGTTAATATTGGAATCACAGATATCCATATATTCATATCATTAAAAATTTAATTCAGTAATAATTTTAACATTTACACATATATAATATAAATTGCATCATAGATTTAGAAAAATCGTGATTTCTTTGTCTATCTAAATCTACAAATTGTATGCTAACTTGACACACTATAAGATATGACGCCAATAAATCAGAGAAAAACATATCACATAGACAGCATAATGGATAAAAGATCTCTTTGCATAAGATTATACGTTGACATGCAATTAAGTTATCGATTATTTTATTTATTGAAAAGAATCATATTTATGGTTGAAACATTTGAATTTATTTCATGATTATATCATATTAATAAATTATCAACAAACATCAATTAACTAGGCTATAATAACTCTAATTTCTAGCAATAGTTAATTTTATTTATTATAGATTAATATCTCATTTCGCGGGACTCACTTCGCAAAATATTTTTACTGCCAAATTTTTTTCGTTTCATGCAAAAACGCGTCGATTGTGAACATAATTTCATTGAAATTGTAGATGAAGAATGTCTCCTGAATAATTACTCATGTTACAATCGACACCACTGTGATTGTTACTTTGCAACCACCGCCGCTTGTTTCGATTAGATGCCCATTAAATTCACATGTAAACAATAAATTGAATTGATACATATATTATTGCAAACTTGATATTCATGTCAAACAGTATAATGACAATTTCAACAAGTCAAACAATATTATGACAAATTGTTATGCAACAAAATAACGGCGGATAACAAAATTTGTCTTTGATTTCAAACAAATAGATGCTGATAAGTTTGCACTGCCGCGCGGCCATTCGGTCCTTCGTCAATAACTTACGTCTGTTAACACCCGTGCATGCAATTCAGCCTTTCATTAATAGATCAAACTATTACGATCAATGTTTTGATGTTCAAATTGACTCTTTGTTACAATCGATACCACTCTCCTCTATCTAATTCTCTATACTTACATTAGCTTATTCTCATTTTTATTCTTCTTATTTTAACTGTTCGTCTGCAATCATATTTTTATTCCCTCCGTCTATAAATTTTTTCGACCAAGTTTCTTTTTAAATTCAGGATTTATTTATTAACATATCTATTACATTATTAAGTATTTTTTAAAATAAATGTTAATTTTTATTTAATAGAAATTGAATTTGAGCAACAATAAAAGCGAAATTTTATTTGTCAAAGAAGATTCAGATTGCAAACGAAGGGTTAAATTAAATAGTATTTTGCTTTCATTCAATGCATTACTCACTTAACATCCTTTGAGTTCTGATGATAAAAATTTTTCTCTCTGAGTTATATGTAAACATATCATATATTCATGGGGATACAGCGCAGTACAAGATAGCCCCAACTAATTATAATCCTTTAAATTATAATCATATGAATTATAATCATAATGTGGAATAATAGCTGAAATCTTGCACAATCGGACCACACTCTTCGGATAAATTCAATTTGAGGATCGATTGGCTAATACTATGATCTTCATGGGTATATATTATAGAGACATAAATAAGAAGGATACATAAATAAACACGTAAGAAAACTCATGTAAAAGACTTATATCATCAATGATCTTTTGGATAAAAACCTATAATATTGCACAATCACTTATTACATTTCCGTTTAATTTTTTAATTTTTTAATTTCTTAATTTTCGATTTTTTAAAATAATCACAATTATTGTTTAATCAACAACATTGAAAATGATCCAATAAGAGTTGTTTGTTTCTTTAAATAAAAACAAGTCAATTTATATGACTTAATAAACGCTCAAATAATTTATTTACATTTAATTTGAATACTTCGCAACAAACAATCAGCTCTTAGCCCTTTTGTCTACTAATTATCTTGCTTCCATTTTTCTTCAAATGTCTATTGCATTATCGCTCAAAAATGCATATATGTATATGTATGTGAATGTTCAGCAGTATATTAAGACCATAAATTCGCTAAGCCCACATGACTGTGCGGATTAGTCATCTCTACAACAAAATGTACATGAATACCTATTAAACAATTCATATCTCTATGTCGCTTATCATTGACAACGGCTTTCAGCAGAATGTCGAGATAATTAATGAATACATCGCAGAAAATATGAATTATAAAAGGCAACGAATTCGTAGCACAACGCCAGAATTATTAAACGTACTGTAAAATTTATCTTTAGTAGAAAAGATGACAAAGACAGAAAGGTTCGTCGCAGAAAGAAAGCATTTCTCGGTATGGTGCTTCTAATCACCGACCTTTTCATATTCCATCCTCCTATCCGTCCCCGAATAATTACACGTCCGCGAGCGGAACACGTAATATTTGAAATTTTACAACAATTTTAAACGTTGAATAGAAATTAATTTGTAATGAACAAGAAAGATATTTCACATTTAAATATTATTAAGCACTAAGATCTAGCTCAGATCAAAAAATTAATTTTTCTATTTGTGTTATTCATGTAATATTATCTCTTATTAAAAGAAAATAAATTATTGATAAAATTTAATTAAAGTTTCTTAATTAATTTATGACATATATTGGCTGAGAATGAAAACGTTGAGAATGTATAGCCATCATTTAATTCATTTTCTTCTCGACGATAATATATCTTACGATAATATATCTTGATGATATTAATACTTCAAGATGAGATAAAGAAGTATACTTACAAAAAGTTGAAACCGTGCATGCTAATTCGTGATCTAATTAAAGTTCAGCACTTTTATTGCCGCAGAGAGCAATAACGGTTGGCAGTGTTTACATGGCCATAGCTGCTATAAAAGTTTTAGCTTTATGGATTAGCATAATAATATTCGTGCAGAATTGTGAAGAAGAGAGTGGGGTTCGAGTGGGCCAAGGGTAGCGCGCAGTAATTCGTTTAACCACTTATATTTAAGTGCCCTCCGATGCATAATCCAATGAATTCTATTAGAACCGGAGTGTACGTTATGAGAAAAGTGCGATATCATGAGAAGGGCGAGCACCGCAGTATCTACAGGAAAGCATAGCTCTTATTTCATGCATTCATAGCTGGCACAGTTGATACGCGACGCAGTTTCGTTTAATTACGACGATGATGGCGCTCCTTCTCGCAAGGCGACTATTATTAATCTTCGAAATAACAAGGTCGTCTTTGAACAATATGGTAATTCGGTTCACAAGTTTATTAAGTGCATATTACGTGATGAAAAATGTATTCAAAAATAACGTCATAAACGAAAAAACGTAGGACAAAGATAATCCACTGCGCGCATAGTCCCGAGATTCGTGAGTTATCAACATATTAAAATATATTACGTTATTTCGTAAAATCCATTCAACAATAATCTTTAGCACGAAACTCATTCGAACATGCATAATTTAATCTCTGTCGAGTGTCAGAATAATATAGAAAATATACGATTCGCATATATTTGCACAAATATAGAAAATATTGATGCTAAAAGACTGCTATGCTATAAAACACTGTTACAATTGTAATTAAGTTGTTCAATAATTAAATATTTGCGAATGTAAGAGATCACGAGAAAATATGACTGCAATCCGGCCACCCATCGCGCTAATGGAAATAAGTAAATCGGTCGAGATTAAAATATGGAATATTTGATGGAGAACGTCCATTTTTCGTTTCGTCCGATAGTGACGGCGCTCTTTCGGTTTAATAGTTCCGTAATGTAATTCCATTATGATTTTCCACATTCTCGATTGCATCAGAATTTCATTTTGTGCTTTTCCCTCCCGGCGCTGTCGATTTAAGTCCATCCAGAAATGGCTGTCCGTAGTTGTTTAATGGGTTCACTATGAAAAAAAAAAAAAATACAAAAATTCGCTTCAATGCTTGAACCTAGTTTGCCCGAGAGTCGACATTCGGGCGTGATTGTTGCGTCCGTGACACTTTCCACATTTCGCGCAAACGCTCATGGAAATTTAACTCCAAAACTGTCCCACACGTAGTTGCCGTTCTAAATTTTTTAATCTAAAGAGAGCAAAATAAATTGACATCGGAGCTACTTTGCAATTTAGTAACAAAGAGTTCAATCACATTGTACGATTGTTGCGAAGTCAGTTTTTTCTTTAACCTTCCATCTGCAATTTAGATCTTTTTTGTTCAATCCATTTTTGTATTGTTCTAGTCTTTCAAAAAAATGTGGAAAATCAAGTTACTTTTTAACATTTCTTTATTACATTAGATCCCATTACTAATAAGATATTTTAAGAAGGAGAGAACTGGATTCTACTCTTCTTTATTTAGGAGAAATTTTACAGTGTTTCGCTTGTGTGTCAAAAAAGACCTAGATTACAAATAGAAGATTAATTTTCGTGCAATATAGAAATTTGTATCCTCGTATAGATCTCACACGTAATAGAGAGCTGTTAATTATGATAGTCTAATCAGTAATAGATAATGGCAGGTCGAGACCACTTCTAAGGTGGCTCGAAATGCTTATACATATATACGTACATACATATCTGCCACATACATATATGTATACATGCACATACGTACACACACACACACACGCGCGCGCGCGCGCGCACGCACGCACATGCACGCATACATGCACACACATACATATGTATGTATATATATATATATATATATATGATGACCGCATAAATCACGCTCATACACGAGATGAAGCTCTGCACCACGACTGACCACCCCGTTTTCTGATTTACGATCCCGAACTTCGTCCCCAGCCTCTTATCTAGGAAGGTATTTTCGGACGGGAAAAAGTCCGAACCTGTATAACACTCTAAAGTGCGACAGGATCAGAGAAAAATCTTACAGTGATCAATGTTCTAATAGCAATCCGTCGTCCGTAAGGAATTTCATCGTACCAGAAATCAGGTAATAATTCCTCGATTTATGTCTTCATGCGGTCTTTTCCCACGAGTTCTCGCACGTCAGCCGCGGTTCACTTATTTATGAGAGCTACAGTATATCGCTTATTCTTATCGAAGGTACATACAGCAGTAACGACAGTAGTGACAAATCATGGCGCCGGAAAACAATGTCCTATCTAATATTTTTGTAAAATTTGAAATATCGACAAATTCGCATATACGTATAGATAGAACTTTATCATCCGAATGCCGTGAAATAAGGGAGCTGAAAGATATTTCAAGTACCTATCGAGATTAGGATATCTCTTGACAATGGTATTTCTTGTTAAACAAGATTGTGCATTTACGAAGCTTTTGGTGCGCGAAAATATTTCGTCACGCCGCGCCGCGCCGTCGTCTGCAGCATATTACTTTCCACGTTGGTATTCGCTTAATTAATACTTTTTATTTTAAACAGATATTACGCTGGCATGCCTGGCCTAAGTCGACGTTATGACGAAGTAATATGACGTTACGGCTCGCGAAAGCTATGCACAGTATGAAAGATCGCGTCTGTTTGATGTCACAGGCATTGTATCAAGCTAATGCACGCGAGGCACGATACGTGTCACACCGATGAATAACAAGATTAATGAAAATCTTAATCATAGGAACTTTGGAGTTGGGAATACAACGGCGCTCATGCGCACGAGTCTTTATTAAATACAGCCGCGTAACGTTGTATTGCCGAGCTGGAGCTGTAAATTCAACCGGGCTGGTTAATACCCATGCTATGCCATGGTTACATTTTCGGCATTGATATGAATCGCAAGCGAACCAAGCGTTGCAGAATATAAAGATAATAGATGCGAACATAATGGAATAAACGAAATATTTTATGTATCATTATTTCTGTGAACTTTATTCTTCCCATAGGATATAACAAAATATTGAGAAATATTGATAAAAAAATCGCGAACAAAGGAAATATACACAGAATGGAATAATACAGAGTAAAAAACGGATATGAAGTTTTTACATTTTCGTAATGTTTATGTAAACCAATTAAATTGTTTACGAGCTATTTTATCACATTTTTTTATCATCATCAAAAAATTTTTACACGGAAAGAACAATTTTGCTGAAGTATCTAAAAATTTAGTTAGATACAGATCTGAAAATAATTTTGTTGAATCATCAAAATAATTATGTAAAACATGAGCAATGCTACAAAATTTTGACATTCTAGCAATCAGTTAAGCGTTTTATATAATTATTTTGATGATCCAATGAAATGATTTTTGAATGATTATCTAATTAAATTTTTATAAATATTTCAACAAACCTGTTCTTTCCATAATTAAACCCTACTCCCCCCACTCCTTTCAATGCCAATCGATCGCTTTGTTTATGATAAGTCCTTCTGGAGCACATCCTCATTCAATAGATACATGGAAGCTGCGACAATAATATCTTAACTGCTGGCGCCATATGGTGTACTCGTTGGATAATAAGACCAATGAAAATCTTAATCACCGAAATGTAGAATCTAACTGGATATGCGAAACGCATATCCAGTTGCGCATACCTCCGCGCTCGATTGCGCGACCTCATGTTCTCTCTCCCTTTGTCACGTGACGCTCTTCCGGATTCCGGCCTCAGCAGCCATTATTCTGGTATCGCGCGATTACGCGCCGCTTCCACGCGGAACGTTTTCCGGGACGACACTCGCAGCATACGGCGCGGCGCGGCTTCGGTAACAGTGACGGTGACGGAACTCGCTCCAATTTGGCCGCCGTCGGTTCTCTTCCTCCCCGAGAAGTAACACGCTCGAGGTTCCTGTTCTCTTCCCGCACGGTAATATTCTGGACAGGGCGGAATCGCGCTTGTCAGTCTGGTTACCGCGAATAATGGATGCGACGGTAACTCACGTTAATGAAGCGTACCATTTACATTCTCCTCCATCTGCGTCGCCTCGTCGTCTCTCCGCTTATTTCGATCTGTTCCTCGGATGACACTTCTCTCCTACTTCACTCTCGTACATTCTCTCTGGTTCAACTCGGTATTAACCGTTCTAAAGGAACGTCTTCGGTGTCTTCTGTGTTCAATTTCATTAGGCGACTCGCGAGCTATTTCTCTTCCTGCCTCTTCCTTTCTTTCTTCCTTCCTTCCTTTATTGACGTCCTTTATTGGTGGTCGCCAAATCAAGGTATGGATTCGATTGGTGAGGAAGCCTATTTAGAACGATCGGTTCCGCAGTTAACACCCATTCGTGATGCTCGAAGGGAAGAGACTGAGGCGAGCGTGTGCAGACGCTGACAGGATTTGACGAGAGGATGGTGCGCACTGAGGGATTATAGACACCCAATGATCCTTGAATGCCGATCCACAAACTCGGGGCTAATACGAGAATGTCCGCCGATTGATTGATAGCACACTAGTAGATATCGCAGCGATGTTCGCGTCGAGCAACGAGAAGAGGAAATGTTCGAAAGCAGTCTGTTGATCGACCATTAATAGATACTTGAAAGATACTTGTACTGAGAAGTAACATTATATCTTCGATCTTCTAATGGCGAATTCAATTGGAATCCGTTGTACACTGATTTAATTTGAATATAAAAATGAAATGCAAATATTTCGAATTATGAAATACATAATTTACTTAACAGTACAATAAAATATATTGAGTATTTCAAGATTTAATCAATTTCTTTGTTTATCTATAAACATATCTTTATGTTTTTTGTATATGATTGCTTTAATATGCACCAATGCGCACTGAGTGTATCCAATTAAAATTCGCT
>Ga0157363_1000628_pt1 | contig 27382 bp, 15 predicted proteins | sample AttsexASBM1_FD_111477 | JGI IMG/M metagenome (GOLD analysis project Ga0157363, IMG submission 111477) | Fungus gardens microbial communities from leaf cutter ant in Ribeirão Preto, State of São Paulo, Brazil - Atta sexdens ASBM1 | ecosystem: Host-associated > Fungi > Mycelium > Unclassified ... | reverse complement strand
GACTGAGAACTTTTTTCTTCTCTCTGTCTTTATAAGCAATAATTAAAACTGTGCATAAATATTAATAGTATTTATCGTTTCTCTTACTTCGAAAGCGACATAATTCAGAAAACGATTTTCAAGTTATATAAATGAAATAAATAAACGTTACCTTATTAATCATTAAAAGTGGACTATCTTAACATTTTAAAAATCATTAAAATTGATTCAATTAAAAAAAGGATAATTTTTCTAAAAATTGTCAAGATTGTTATAAACTCAAAAAGAGTGATTTTTTAGAGTGAAATGAAAACGACAAAAATGATATTTATAATTATGTTAAAATTATATTTGTTTACTGATATTATTTGATTAATTAATAATTTTCTATCAAATTACAAAATAAATTTTCTTCTTTTTTGAGACACTTAATTTTTTTAATTATATCACTTTTGTAGCAAGGGAGCGATATACATAAAAGCTGTTTGTTATAATTTTATTTAAAAATATACAAAATTACGCTATAATTTAAAATCGATTAGATCTATTTTAGGCGTGTTTGTCGATGTTGTCGATTTCTCTTGATTAAAAAAATCAGGCTTTAAATACATGTTTAATTTGTTTATATACTGCCGCTACCGGAACAATGAAACGCTCGATTGAAGGATTACGTAAATTATCTGATAGATATTATCTGCCCTTATACCTCTTTGGAATGCCAACGAGGTATGAAGGCTTCTGGCATGGATGACTCGAGAGAAGGTATTTCATCATTGACCCTAAATCCGACAGGTGCGTGGCGGGATTACAAGTAGTTACGCAAGATGTTTCATCTTTAAGTAACAGATTAATTATATTGTAGATAAGAAGATTGAAAAAGATAATAATGTACTAATTGTACTGAAAATATTAAATATAAAACACACGCAATATGTAATATTAAGATTCACAAAATAGAAAACAGTATTTTAAATAAAAGGTTATTCTTTTTAACTAAGAATTAAAAATTTTTTCAATTTATATTTATTTGCGATGTCATTAAATAATGTCAAACTTTACTTCCGCAATACATTTGATGGTCAGAGGAACATCCATCGAATGTACATTACGAAATAACATTCGCGCGTTCTGATCATAAAGTACAAATTGAAGACAATGGGCGATACGATTTTTTTATAATCTTTCGAAAACTTTCGGTCAGTAACAGCTGTTTCTAGTCGGTCGAGTGGTTTGCCAAGAACTTGCTGAACATTTTATGTTAAAACTGGAACACGTTCTTTTGGTAGACGAAACCAACGACGAGAGTGGAATCGTAAAACGTCCTTTTCTCTGTAATAGCCAAGAGCTATATCCCTTGAAACAGTACACTCGTCGCAAAAGCTTCGATACGCTTTAACTGGTGGCAAAGAGTACATTTCTACTATTTTCTACCATTGATATAAAAGAATGTAAAAACAGTAAGTTGGATTCAATGCCTTCACAAATATGTCATTGTATTTTCATTGTTTCTTTCTATATCACGAAGTCATTATAAATTTAAAGGTGAATGATTGCGGTCTCTCTCTCTCTCTCTCTCTCTCTCTCTCTCTCTCTCTCTCTCTCTGCCATTCGTTATTAAAAGTAAAAGAATATGTTTATTTATAAAAAAATTATGTGTGTATGTACAACACAATATAATATACAACACAATATAATAAAACGATTTCTATTTAATTATAAAGCGATAAGATTCGAAAATACGAAATTAAGATATAGTAAAATCGATGGGCAATTTGTATGAACTAGAAAATATATGTATATAAATCCATACAGAAAGATTATTAGACTAGAATCCAGTTTTGACCAAAGCTTTTTGCTTGTTTGTGTTAAATTATGGTAATTTCACATTTTGATGTCTCGTAGAATAATCGTAAAATACATATAGCAAAAGGAAACTGCTTCACGTGAACGTTAATAGTTAGTTCGTGCCGGGCCGCCGACTCTATGAATAAATTCCACAAACACATAGTGGAAGCGTCATAGAAACGAAGGGACCAAAGAGATTTATACTTCTCTCTTTCACCCATATATACGCATGTCCATCTGCACGTTGAAAATATAGGATTATGATGTTTCCTAGTAATAACACGCTTCATACGGTCGACACGTGTGTCTTCGACCCGCGGTCGGCGTTCTTTCGCCTTTATGGTCAACATTCGACTGTGTGGTGATCGGGAATGTTGTCGCATATGAAAATGTATGTATATGTGTACTACGTGCCTGATGAAATTTCGATGATATTTTACGAACGTTCGTAGAATGCCATCCTGCAATGGCGCCACGATAAATTCCTTTCGTGACATGTTCCTGCGAGTCAATTCTGAAAGCGGCTTTGCTGATTCATTTTTAACGTGTTACGCCGTATATTCGCGTAATAACATATTCTATATTTAGACTCTCCGAGTCGTGAAAACAAATTCTGACAATACGACTAGCGCGACTTTTCACTACGAAAATTATCGCGAATCATTATCTAACGATGACAAATGGCGCAGGGATTACCAGCGATATCCTGCTAGTTCTGATTTCCTTCGCCGGATTGAACCGTCTTATTATCCGTCCGGAATGGTCCAATAAGATAGTTCTTGAAAAATGGCTGACCTTCCGCTATAGTACAGATCATACAAGCCATTTTAAATCGAAGTCGGATATTACCTAGTTTCCCTAGTTCTTTACACATAGCTATCATATGTAAGCTTTATATATGTCAGGACACAGATGGAGCCTACAGCACACAAAAGAATATGCTACATTTAATATAAAATATCATAATTTTATTTTTTTATAAGCACAAATTTGATAAAATGACTTTCTAAAATTTATAATGTGAAAAAATTATTTTTACACAATTACTATTATACAGAATAAGTAAATAACCTGAGATTAATATTTTGGCATTATATTTAACATGACATTTATAATAATTGTAAGAATTTTTTATCATTTTAATTTAAATCAATTTTTATAAAACATTTTATTTTATCTTTTTTGATATCTAAAAAACAGTTACACTTCTTTGTTAAGGCGATGGTTTTCGGTCAAGACAAAGAATGAGTTGAAATTACCATGTGTTCTAAGAAAAGAACATGTGCCGAAGCCTCATAAAAGAGTGGCGAGATTCCTCAAGTGGCCCATGTCTCATTCAGTCGTAGGGCCGCAAAAACCTCGCACGACTGTGCTTGACAAATGGCAGACACACGTGTATATCAGATTTGTTCTCTCACGATAGAGAAAGAGAAAAGGATTAGCTAAGACGATAAAAATAAGAAAAGCCGAGTCGACATTTATGCGCATGCATGAGTGACACCGAATAATTATTATCGATTTATATTGTAAATTCATTAATACAAGAATTTCTACATTAATTGTTTTTGCCAATTTGATACGATTTTTATTATGAATCAGTAAAAGGTACAAGGAACAAATTCATTAGAACTATGTTCGAGTGATAATACGAGTGACAATACGTGAAATACGTTGTTATCATATTATTTATCACATTTATCACATTTAATAGAAAATGCGTTTCCATCTTGAATGTATTAATATCTTGTAACAGAAATAATTAATTTCTAATTCTATATATAAGCTAAAAATATGTATCTTCATTAAGTTTAATTCGAAATATGAAACATCTCTTAAATATCTGGCATACGTCCCATCTTCTATTTATTTTTAGCATAAATTCTTTTTAGCATAAATTCTTCTATACACTGAGAAAAATTTCTAATTAAAAATAAATCGGTAAACTCTGATTATGTCAATAAGAATTTCGATTATCATGATTAGATTAGATATCTGGTTATCTCTACTAACAATAAGATTTAATTATATAAAATTCTGATTTATGTATTTTTCATTAAAATTCTGATTTGTCTATTTTTCATTAGAATTTTAATTAATATAACCAGACTTTTTTTCCAATATAATAATAAGTCATTTTCTATCATTTTATTTATATAAAAATAGATAAAAGAAAGAATTGTAGAAATAGTAACGGATTATTCAGTGCATTTGCAAATATGTTATTGTACTTTCATTATAAAACTTTCTTTATTGAAAAGTCATGAATTCAAGCTAGAATTATTGCATTTTTTTCTCTTTTGTTATTGTAGAGTGTATAAAAGTTGAAAGAAAATTTAATTAAAAAATTATATTGTATGTAGAGAATAATATAATATATAAAATAATATCTAAATTATACATATTTCTATTTCATTATAAAGCGATTTGAGAAAAACAAACAAAAACCTGCCCAACCACATTTTTTTATTAATCTATGATCATTTATGACACTATTGGTTGGTTTCCCATTTTCTAATAACATTTAAACAGTAGAACAAAATTGACAAAGTAACTTTAGTTTGCGGTATACAAAATATACATTCTTGTTAAGGTAACTAAACTTTCTAACACCGACTTATATTAAATTTTATATTTATTAGATAACATTTTACTTAAAATCTCTTACATATATTATTTTTATGTAAGCAGTAGGCATTCCACTTATGAGAAAGTTACGATTATCGCGCTGAGCATCGGGTGCGCGGAAATGTCGGCTTTTGCTAAAAACCCGGAAGAACGTTCTTGAAGATGTAATGTAATCTATCCTGCCACGTTCAGCCGAGCTTCGCGGTAGCTCAAGCGCGATCATCGGCGCACGTGTACCTCAATTCACGGACATCCCGGGCGATTCTGTGCGAAATTTTCTTCATAAAAGAACCGGTTGGCATGCCGCGAGATACAGTCGCGGCCGTTCGTCATGCCGCATTTTACCTCGCCAGTTGAATCGCCACTACGTCCGGCGCACGTGCAATATAATCTCTCGCTGTGCGGTGTGCCAAGTACTGCAAGGCCGCTTTATCAGCCACGCAATCTGGATGCACCGCAAAAATACTTCTCGTCTATCCTTAGCGGTATCTCCAAGTTCATTGTCAATAACCGGCGTCTCGGTTTCGCTTCTGCGCGTGACACGCGGATTGCATCTCGAAAATCGTGAGCCTCGAAAGATGAAGATGAAATGTATTGTAATAAAATACTATGTTTCATTGTGTGCGCGCACTCACATTTTGCATTTTATTAGATAAATAGGTATGATCGTGTAGTAGTGAGAAGAAATGAAGTTTATCTGAAGACACAGTAATTTATTCTCGCAAAAGGAACTTGAGGAAACTCATCTAAATTTAAGTTTAAGATTAATTTAATTTTCTTTATGTTTTGAAGAAAAGTGAGTAGGAAAAATTTTAATAATTTCCTTAATTTGATCTTTTCAAATTACTTTTTAACACAAATAATTAAATTAAATTAACTATATGATTAATTATGTAATATTGTACAAGACGACAAGAAAGGCTAAGTTTTGTGATTATTAAATCAATATTAATTATTATTTTTAGTATTTAATGAGATATAATTAACCACACTCTAAAAAATCTCGATCTAAATTTGACTCTGATGTGGATTTAACATCCATGCGGTTTATATAATTCTCATTGTTGATTAATATTAACATCAACATAATATAGATTTCAAACCTCTAGTGTTAATATTAACACATGATGTGGATTTAAAACTTAAATTAATTATTAAATTCACATATTATATTGATATTAATATTAATATCAACACAATAAGAATTATACATAAACATCACTATTTTTTAAAGTGAAGAGTTTATTCTTTTTATTGTAAATATACGCTATTAATAATTTGAAAAACACAAAATTTTGTAGCAAATAAAATTTTTTGTCACTCTATACAATTTGCACAATTAATCATATGGCTGATTTATTTAAATTATTTGTTATTTAAAAAATTATTTAAAAAATTAAACCAAGAAAATTATTAAATATTTAATCGATAAAAAATTAACATTTTAAAATTGTACTAAATGTAGAAAATAAATTATAATAAAGTTACTCAATCGTACTTAAAGAATATCCAGAGCGGAATTTCTTTATGTTGACTTCGACAACAGTCTCGTCAGCACCCAACAAACCTTTTGTTGGGCGAACAAAAACTCGTAACACGAAATTCGCTTTGAAACTCAATATCCAAGCCCAAATACTGAACAACTGAGCCATAAATGGAATTTATATTGGCACGTGATCGCGCGGGTCTAACGCGCATCGTCTCGCGTGAAATCACGCACACCCGATGAATAACGAATATAGTTTTTCGAATGCGTATTCTGTTCCATTTCCATGCCGGATTTACCGGCCGAAGGGATTACCAATCATGCGGTCATGCCCACTCCTTTCTTAATCTTCATTCCATGACCTTCGTTCTTGTTCTCTCCATTCGCCCGCCGTATTTTCGATGTCATCGAGGATTCAACCACAGTGAAATTGCGATATGGCAGTTCGAAGCTATCGAGGTGGCAAAATTGTACGATCAGTGGCGTAACTGAAGCATATTTTGAAAGAAACTTGACTTTATGTGGGGATTTTTGTAGGCAGTATCAAAATATATTATAATTGAAAATTGTTATGATTTTATAAAATGAAATGTTAAGATAAATAAAACGTTTTGATTGAACTTTTTAAATTAGTGAAATAACAAAATTAGCAACCAAAATAAAAAATTAGAAAGTAGATATGCAAGATATTGATTTTTTTTTTCAAGTTTTGCATATTTTAGTTCTTAGTGAGAATTAACAAGGTGCAGTGATTCCTAGAGATGCATCGTATTATCTCTTTCTCTCTCTTTCTCTTTTTAATCTCTTTCTCGCTCTTGGATACCGAAAGATTTATTTATCCTTTCGTTATATCTCTGCTTCTCTACTCCCATTGTTATGCTGTCCGAATCTTTATTCTCTATCCCTTCCTCTTCTTTTCTTCCATTGTTCTTTTTTTTATTACGCGAGCAACGTCGCGTTCGGAATGCCAATGGTCGTACGGCGACTTTGAGAGTTCTGTTCAAAGGCAAAGTTACGATCGAGAATATGTTATCGGCGCTGAACAACACATACTACAAAAGTAATATAAAAACAAAAAGATCACGCGCCGACACGATCGTGTAACTGATAAATTATAATATTCTAGTTTTACCAATAATACCAGTTTCAACTAACAGTTTTAATCGTTTAATCTGAAGCATGCATAAGTTACGTTTAACGAGTTTTTTGGCAAATAAACAAATCACACATCTAAATTGATGATTTAATTAAGTAACTTCTACATCTCTTGGAATTGACATTTTACCTAATAAATGGAAATAAAATATAAATTATTAATTATTAATTAATTAACACCGAGATCTTGATGAGAATATTATTAAACATGAATTGGTATCCGTAAGTTTCCTCCTGTCCCAGCGATTGCCATCATCACGCGCCATTGCAGAGCGCGCGGCGCCACACCTCGTGAAGCTTCACAGGACACGAGCGCGCCATCAGATATAAAATCGCCACGCTCCGCGAGCACGGATCCTGGATTCTTTTCTGCCCATCTCTCCGCACGCTCCCGCAATTTGTTAAGTCGTAAGTGCTTGCGATGCATTAGTTGCGCTCACCTTGAAAGTTATTTCCTTCGTTCGCAGCGATTACAGGAAGTACCATCTTTATATAACACACACTTATGAAGATAGTAATCTTCATTTTCTTGCAACACGAATTAATTTTGATCTCGATATAATTAAATAATTTAACTTGAAATTGTATGTCATGATATAAAATATTACTAATTTTATTTATAAAGTGTATCATAAATTGCTATCGATAAATAAATTTTATGTACACAAATTAGTGAAGTCAGTGATAAATGCCTTCAGTGGTCGTTACGAGCAATCTGCCATACTAAAAGCAAGACAAATTTTTAAAAAATTTTATATAATTTATATTTCAGTTTGGACCCCCTGGTGATCAATATCATAACAGAGAGCGTGATTTCAATTATTAAACAATTTGTTGTCATTATTTTTATGTTTTATTTTTATTTATTATTAAGTGTTTTAAACAGACACATACACATACAATTAAATTACTCCATATCATTTCAAGATTAAATTTGACAGCGTGCTTATTCTTTTCAAATTAATTAGATTTGTATTTATATAAATTCTAGATTATATAAATATTTTGCTATTAAAAGTGTAAAGTGTATGAAAAAACTTGCGTTATATTAATTACTAGTGGCTTATTTGTTTATAACATAAAATTTACGTATGAAGAACGTAGCGATAGCATTCTAGGATTAAGTAACAATCCGGTAGACATTAAGTAACAGTAACATTATATCAACGTTGTAATTTCTCGCTCAACAGTATAGATGTAATGTAATACATGTTGTACGTAACAGTTATATTATTGAGTAGGAAATTACAACATTGATGTATGTTACTGTTACTTGGTGTTTACCGAGAATGCATGTAAAGATAAGCTATATGTAAATACAGACAACATCATGTACTGAGAAACAAAAATACACGAGAGTACTTTAGGTAGTATGCTAGTACATTTAGGATTCAAGCAGAGCAATTTGCTCGCTCTAGCAGATCCATCTCCTCATTCTTTAATTTCTTCATCTTCACGCCGTCGTTCTCCATTACACGCGCCGTTTCCGTAGTGACGCGATCGCGGAGAGATGCTTTCGAGGAATTAAGCTTCAGCGAAGACACGGTCGTGCGATTGCGTGCCAACGGCAATACAAGGCGTTTGCTATGCGCGAGCCGCCATGCGAGCGGAGATCTTGTCGTTGCGAGCGTAGCCTCGTTTCTGGACCCGATTGCTTGTTCGGTTTTTTTTTTCCTAGCTGCTGCATCCTCGTCGACACGGGGTGACCACCTTGGCGAACCGTTTGTCAGCGCGATCAGTCGAGCGACGGCTGAACAAGTATGATCAAATGACGATTGCTTAGACCAACGCGAATTGTCGTCGTGGTTGATTAATGGCGCATGCTTCGTGTTTGTTCTGCGTATAGTACATGTATTATTCTCTCTTCTCAGCTTTGAATGAAGAGATTTCCTTTCATGCTTCATATCAATATGTGTATATATACTTTCTGTTAGAAATATGTTTGCCATCAATGAACACAGACTTCATAAAAGAGATAAAATGGCTATATATTCCAATGAGAGAAAAATTAGAGAATGTCTACAGTTATCTGCCACTCTAATAATAATATGCGTCAGTATCTTCTGCGTATCGCCCACCCACTAGATGATTCGACATGAGGATAAAATCGGAGAAGTAAAAGGTTCTGAATCTCGAAAGGGTGGGAGAGATAGAGGGGAAGAACGCGAGTTCTCGTCTTTTCTTCGCGGTTAATGCAAGTCGAAGTATTCCGATTCGCAAGCGCGAACGCGACCCGACAAAGCCAGCTCTGTTCGAGCTCTCGTTTGCTTCCCCTTCGTTTCTTCCTCTTCGTTTTCTTTCGAATGAACTTGCGTTGCTTGAAGCCTATGCGATATCGCGACAAAGAAAGCGCACTTGATGCCACTTGAATCGCTTGCTCGAGCTTTGAACTCTCCACGTGAGCATTTAACTTTCTGCATAAGCTCCGTAGAATCAGAGACGTAAAGTCCGTAAATAGATTCTAGATTAAGGTTCTGGCATCATTAAAAAAAACTGTAGAACTCTTCAAACAGTTCAAACTTTTCACATGGAGAATTATGAGTTGTAAGAGTTGTGAGAGAACAAACGATCATTGTAAGAAGCAAATTAATTAAAAAGATGTATTTTAAAATTTCTTTAAAGAATTCTTAAAGATTTATACACATGATTTGATTTTATTTTATATCTTTCTGTGAAACAAAATCATTATATATATTAATTAATATATTAATATATTAATTAATCCATTTATTACGCTTCTGCTCGCTTCCTACTATCTCAGATTATGATAAGTGAGAAAACACATAATAAACGAGTTATATTTAAAGAAAAATATTTTTCTTTTGATTATGAGTTATTTTGTTGAAACATATTTTCATATTAATATGTTTTACAAGAATTTTGAGAGAATTTATATATTCTCGGTTCTGACGTCATAATTCGAGATAATAATGACGAATAAACAAGAGACTCAAAGATATATTTTTGATAACGTTGATTTAGTAAATTGACGTGGTCGATATAAGAAATTATTGCTTTTTTTTACATTAAAATATATAGTTAAAAATTTGAAAATTCCTTGCTATAAATTTATATGCACAATAATATTTTTAAATAACATACTTTTAAATAACAGAAGTTATATAAATTACACGCGTAGAATTTATTAGATTTTCCTACTTTCAATATTGACAATATTGATATTTCTAATTATTTAATTCATTTTCTAACTAGTTAATTTAAGTTAATTTAATTTTTTTTCATATGTTATTATGGAAAAATGCTACATGCTTATATAAAATTTTCAAGCTTCTAATAAATCAGTTATGAATACAAAAAGTTTTATTCATTCAACTGTATCACTATTGAAATGGCACTACTAACTAGAATTTATTGTTAGATTGTAATAGCTCTCTGAATTTATAGAAACAACAGGTTTAGAACCGCAACTTTGGCTCGTTTCGAATTCATTAAAACGACTGGCCCCGTCGTATACATTTATCACGAATTACACTAGACCGCACAATGTTATATACGTATTGCGCTCATTGAACGTGCGCAATGTTGAAATTACACGTTACATGATATATCGCACGATCCACTGAATCTATTATGAGATATAGTTATCCATTCGCGGTAGGTTATTCGTGATGCGATCCTAAATCGCTCGTTAAATAAAATCTCTCGGTATCGTTTTATTTATGCATATTACGTTTTTGTGTAACACAAAAGAAAACACTTATCTTGATTATAGAATATCTACATGTATGCATTTAAATTGCGGATAAGTTTGTTTAACCATATGAATTTTATTGAGTGAAGTAAAGCTACTTGTGCTTACATAATTGAAGTCATGAGCAGAATGAACGGAAAGCAAATATCCGATTAAACTAATCGAAAACTTAAATTGTTTACAGAAATATCAGTTAACTTTATAAGTCTCTTTATAACTCTTTATAACTCTTTCATTTAAATTTTGCTAAAACGAGTAAAATAAATTGAGTAAAATAAATTAATATAACGTAGCAAAATAAACATTAAAAATACAGTCTCTGATTTTTTAAAGAATAAAATTAAAGTTAAGTTTCCTAAGAATAAGATTGTGACGATGAGAAAGGAGCATATGATGGAAGATAAAATCTTCTTGAAGGAATTTTAAAAGACGTAGAAGTCATAGAGTTTTAAAAGACGGACAAAGTCACGAAGTTCGTTAGATCCCATCGATCCCTTCCAATTTGCGAAGATTAAAGATCAATTAGACCCCATATGAGCAATGACGGTATTTCATTTTAACGAAGTCATAGGTCCTGGGATACTAATGAATCCGGCGATTAGTTAGCAAGATATGTGCATAAGCGTTACAAAATTCAACAGCAACGGATATTGTTACATCGTCCTTTTTTTCTTTTCTTATGATACTCCCAGGAAGCGTATGAATATATCCGGTAATTAGTTGACAAATTAAACATACTATCATTAAGAGGGTTAAATTACTACTAGAAAACAACCACCACTGATCATTGGTATTAAATAACCGTTTTATCTTGACTCCACTGTGTTCGAATTACAATAATCATTAAAAACGCAGAGTGTTTTGCATAATAGTCACAATTGGTAATTAATATGACCATAATTATTGCTTTCCTATATAATATAATACAATATATTTGCCGAATATGCATTTTACATTTGAGAACTTAGAGAAAGGCGCACTGTTGGAAATATTGCTAGAATTATTAATTTGCAATATAAAAAATTAAGTCTCTTCCAGTCTTTTTGACAAATTCTTACATATAATAATAATAGATTATCTCATTTTAATCTAATTAAATATTATTAATTTTTTTGTTTTATAATGGCTTAAAATATAATAAATGTATTCTATCTTAATATTGGTACATTAATACCAATGGCATATTAATATATCAAATAATAAAAAACAATATAAGTCATATATAAAAATAGTATATAATAAATTCATTGTGTTTAAAAGCAATATATAATTTTCAAAAAATTTATATTTATTCCAAAGTGTGCGTGACATTTACTGGCATTGTGAAAATTATTTTTATGTCGACGAAAAGTGCGTGCACAATGAATTATTACATGGGAATAAATCAGTCGAGGAATAATTTCGCCGTGTTCATGATGAAATTTTGCGGCCACTCGACGAAAAACAATGCAGAGAGAAACGCGTGTTTCTAGCATGTTTCACGATGCTAATAATAAAAATGATAATTATAAAATATTGCATGGTGGTAATAACGTGATACTTTGTAATTCACAACAACGCATCCGTTGCCAATCGAGATTAGTAAAAAAAATTTGTCATATATAATGAAATTAATACATTAACGATGACCGTGTGAATTTTATATATTCAAGGATCTCTATGTTTTTCAAACAATGTGTTTTTCTTATGTCTTAATCAACTCGTTAAAGCCGTTTTATTGCTACTCTACACATATGTCTTGTGATGATTAAATCCGCTAAATGTTTGTGTCAAAGAAAACATGCGTGTGCGTAAGTACAGGCATTCGCGAGCCTTTCCATAACGAAGCAGTGATCGTATATATTGCGATGCGTTCTGTTCTATTTAGTTTGAAATCTTCTTTTCTATTATTTTTGTGAAATATGACTTTTTTTAAATAATAATGTTTCTTTAAATGTTTCTTTAAATAAATAATGAATTTATTACGAAATCTTTTTTAAAGCATTATGTATTTTAAAGATATATCAGGTGTATAGCTTCTACAAAAAGTGAAAGTGAAAATTTATAAACAATTATTAAGAATCTTTATTTTAGACCATACATGTGAGAAACACAATCAATATTAGAAATTTAAAATGCGGTCGAAGTTGGATCTTCATTGCTTTAAAAATGTTCGGAAATTTATATAATTTAGAAATTTATACTTTTGTATAAGAATATATAGATATTGTGCATTAGACGCCCATTTGATGTCCATCCGAAAAGTTTAGAGCGTCTTTTGAATATCCAATGAGTGTCCATGTCATTAATATCCCCTTAGGATGTTTAATGGATGCCCAATGTGCATCCATTTTTTATTTAAGGAATTTAAATCACTGCCAATTTTTTTGCATTACTTTCAAATACAATTTAAAAATCTGTAATTTTTCATAATTTTTTATTTTGTTAAAAAGTACGTAACGTATACTTAAGTGTGTACTATCCAGTAGAATGTTCTTGCTTTAAGAGAATACATTCCTATATAGATTTTCGAATAATCTGCATGCAATTGCTCATTCGTGCTTCATGGAGCGCGACTCGCCAGCACCGTAATTCGTATTCAAATTCGCGTTTTCCTCCGCGGGGATTCGATCGAACGTGGGTGAAAAGATGGGATGTTTCTCGAAAAAGAGGACCACGTGCATCGCGTGTTCGTAATCGGAGGCCACGCTTCTTCACGGAAGATGCAATGCGCCTCGAGCGCTTACTTGCGCATAACTTCGCGAACTGTGCCTCCCCCGATAGAGTGCTGCGCATCGGCTTAAGTACTGTTAACAGGTTGACTGTCGTACTGGAGTCATAGAATGTTTCGCCGGCAGCGTATCCGGGGATAAACGCGAGCCTAATGAATGCCTGTTCTGTTTTCTCAATTTATGCACCGTACGCTCGAAAGCCTTCTCCCATCTGCGGCCGCAGAAAAGCCACACATGAGAATGATTATAATTGCCGCAAAACGCGCGCGGTAGAGATTCTCGGAGCAGTGATTAAGTGGAGCTGATCCTTGGTTTGTTATGTGATTAATTGTAAGAGCTCGTTACGCGCCGGCAGTATTGCAAACGCGCACTGCATTCTGATTTTTTTATTTTACAAAAAGTTCGTTATGTCGATTATAGTGTTATGGTTTCATAAATTCATTTGAATTTTTTTGATGTTAAAAAATCTTTTTATTTCTTCTTTTACACTGAGGTCAATCTAAAGTTGATAAATTTTCCTAGTATGGAGTAGAATAATAAAATCATTTATTTTCAGATATTTAATTTGATACACTAAGATTTTATAAATATTAAGAATTAATATAAATGTTATGTTAGATAAATGTTATGTTAGATAAAAAAGATGATAGATAAATTTATGTTTCAACATTGATATTGGTTGTACAATCTAATAATTATGCTTATAAATGCTTCATCATGATAATGTGTTCAGAAATGGAGTCAAGATTTGAAATCTGTGACCTCGTTTCAAGTATGAGGCGTTTCCCCTTCAAGTACCACCTCTGTTAAACAGACTCCTCATTTATAATATCGTGTCTTAACGAGGTTAATCGCTTGAGAAGGTTCTTGCGACTAATTGATCGACGTCGACAAAAAAGTCGGTCGCAAAAAGCATGAAATGGCGTTGGTCAATGATGCTTCCTTTTTTAATCAGCCAAAATGATCACCGCAATAATTGGAGCCTTTTTTTGCTGTGTTTCAGAGTGACTTTGAACCCCAATGTCACGTGTTCCGCACCAAGCAATTGCGCAAACCACGACCATGTCATTTGTGCCACCAGGCGGTGATCAAGCAAGCTTCCTGCTGCAGAGGTGAGTCGATAACATCATTCCCTTCAGGGCAATGAAGAAGTGGGTAACAGCTGGCTCTCGTCGGTAGTACTTTCGAATCAATCGTTGATACGGAAGCTTCTGAGAGTGCCGATTCAAAACAAAATCGCTGTAGGGATGAAACTCTACATTTTTCTTTTTATTATTATTATTAGCGTTATTACTGGTATTACGTTTCATTGCCCTGCTCTAGATTACACGAGATGATTACTACGATTAATGTAGATGCACTCTCGATCATACGCACGTTTGTGTACGCGCGTGAAAGCTGGGTCGGGCTGATCGCAGCTGTATTTACTAGTAGGTAATTAGCATGATTGTAAGTTAACATGCCGCGTAGATTGAAGAAGCGATCATAATGCTTACAATAATGATGGTTTTAATGACTTGCAACGTGCGCTAATGATCAAATAAAACAAAGTTACTTATCGTCTAATTAAAATTTATTTAAGTATAAATCTTACGACGTAAATCCATCTATAAAAAACTAACTAAACTTAAATTTATCTGTAAAAATTAATATCGAATAAAAATTAAGACTGAAAAATCTATATTCTATAATCATTGTGTTACCTATTTACATTTTTTTTTTTCAGTGTGCAAGTACATCTGCCACAAGACATGTGAGGACAAGGTACGTAATCTTATTTATGGGTATTCTTTTATATAATTGCGTTCGGTTTCTCCAGCGTGACAAATACGAGCGAGCGTTCCACAAATGCAAACGCGACGATTAGTCTGTCATGAATATGTCACTTCTCCTAAGCACGACATTTGTAATCAAGACGCTCCTTCTTGGAAGGTTTATGACAGACTGGAGCAAAGATCACACTTCCACGTACACCATGAGCCCCTCTCCTCCTGAACTGCGATACTTCCTGGTACTTAAACAAACCCTTTGGAAGATGCGTTGAGCCGAGACTCAAATTGATAACGATTATGTGCATCTATTTTCGATTTTTGTCACGCATAAACAAGAAACATTGTGATTTTAGTATGTAAAATTGTATATTTAATTTATATGTAATTTATTTATTTCTGTGTTATATAATTTACAAAGGGATATTATAATGTAATTTTATTTATATAGTTAACATAATCTACATAATATATATATATATAAAGATTCCTGTATACTCACTGTGCCATATTGTGACGTCAAAAGCGAGAAAAATACATAAAGAAAATTAAGAATGAAATTAGGCTCTAAAGAATATAAATAAAAAACTTATAAGTACTTATAAAAGCCAACTATTTTGTAATTTTTTTATAAAGAAAATTCTTGCAAATTATATTAAAATATACTTTTTAATAAAACCGTATTTACAATTGTTAAAATAGATCTGTAAAATATATCGAAAATTATTTTTGTATTCCGATAATTTATAAATAATCATATATTTAAAACTGAATTATGTTTAACTAGGAAACAAAATAAACTATATATGATGGCTGTTAAATTGAGATTAATTGAAATATGATTTTATTTCATTCCGAAATAAAAGAAGAGTTATTGAAGTATTTTACGAGTATACTCTATCAAATGCAAATTTTTTTATGAAAAATATTTCTATTTTAACATATTTTGCAAAAATTTTCCTTATGTGTTTTCTCGCTTCTAATGACATCAATCTAAACGTCCATGATGAATGGTTAGGAGCCTTAAGTCTCTGTAAGTATCTAAGATAATAGAAAGCTAGCGATAATAAGAAAGCTATAACAAGCATCAAGAGATTTAATATCTCTGTTAACGTCACATAATTTCGCAGTACCTCCTTCTTTCGCAGTAATAATCATCTCTCTCACGACCTAGGGGTCGATGACGCGATAACAAAATAGCGCGGATTAGTGATTAGCTTCCATCATTTTTCATTTGTAGTGGCGGAGTTAAACCTCCGTCGTACGCTTTAATCCAAAATGTACGTCGATATCTTAACTGATGAGATTCTTGATTCTCCGAACAGTTCTTCACTCTGATGTCTCGACCAGGCGGGCGTGTATGTACGCCGGTTTCATGTATATGTACTGGTATGTGCGTGTGAGCTCCTTACGTGAAATGCTGTGTGGGTTCAGTCACCGGACGGGCAGGGCACGAGCCTTACTTTTCCTTACCTTTCTCGTATCTCCAAGTACTCCTATGTCACGCTCGCTCATGAGAAGAGCCGAATGTACCCGTATGCGCGTCTCCAGCACGCGCTTGTATCAGGTCTGACTCTTGTAAGTGTCGACGAGTGGATGAACGTTGCCGGACATGGAGAGGAACGTGCGTCAGACACGAGAGGTGCATGCCGAGTGCAGGCAGAAGAGCACGACTTCCTCCGGTAAAACCAGCGGGTGCGGTCGTTCCGCTTTGTTGCGGCACTCTTTGCCGGAAAGGGCAGATTAATCCTGTCGTTACCTTAAGATAACGGTGGATAAGCGTTCAGGAAGCGTAATCCTTGGCTCATGCGAATGTTGTCAGACCGTATAACGCGAGGGCGCGCGGTTACCCTCATAGGCTAACAAAAAGCTAAACGTTATTAACATTATTTCCGGCAGGAAATCACGCTCGTGTGGTTTATGTACTTTGGGCTTAAACATTCATTTCAATTTATATATAATTGACAATCTGTAGGATAAAATTTGTTATTACGAGTCCATGTCGCGTCCACGATTCGCGCTAGACTTTCTGTCTAGGTCTTTTGATATTTAGTTTTGTAAAAAAAAATGTAAGCATAAAATAAATGATCATATATGGATCATATATGATTACGCAGTTTAACAAAAAATTACTTTTTTCCTTTTCAAAATGTCATAATACATAGCCTAAAAATTTTTGTACTGAATATGAATATCAGAAAATTTGAGGATATTAGGATTTTTAGGATAAAGTGATTAAAAACTTGCTCCAATATATACTATTACCTCAAATCTAAAAATCCTGATGTGCTACGCAAATTCTGTTAAAGATATTGTTTAGTGTAATAAAATATTCAGGATATATATTATAGCACTTTGAAGAGAAAAAAGTTGCTTTTTGTTTGAACAATGTAATTTGGAGTTTTTAATCATTATGAAATTCCTTTTTTTAAGCAATTATAATAAACAAACATAATTACCGATGGACAAGTCAATTTAAAATTGAGGCAGCATGAAATGTGTTAATAATGCAAATTGATCTACCAGAACGTCCTAAAAACTTTAATGTAAAAAATTATTTTAATGAGGATACATTTGTAACTGATGTAACGAGCTTGTTATGAGAATTGTGTTGAATATATAAGATGTCCTTCGACGTCAAAATATCATGCTGTTCCAAAACACTTGCTATTACCTGCTCAAAGTTTACTGCGAAATTAACGATAACGATCAAATGATATTTTGTGCACTCTGGAAAAATGGCAGAGAGCTATAAACGGATTCATAGTAATTGCCAAGGTCGTCATAAGTATCGTCAATTGATCGGCGGATCCAGCGGCATCCGGTCCTTCGACGTGATTACAAACCTACGATCATTAGTAACGCGGACTCATTACGCTTACGAGCGGCAGACGAGCGTCATTGCTCTTCTCTTGATGAAAAACGCATAATTGCCTGCCGACCGCGTCGTAAAAATACTACATCATATCCGCTATAGAGGTTCGTAATAGTTATAGAGAAATAAGAAAGATTTGAGCAAACGATCGCAAAAACAAAGACAATGAATGAGAATTATTACACCTAATAAATAATTAATAAATGTAAAAACTTTATTTAATAAATACATAAGTATTCAATTACATAAATTGCTCTAATAATTTTATAATTAATTTGAATTTTGAGTGTTAATTTCACATTAATTTCAGAACTGTATTAATGTGTAATTTCAAAAGCCAATTAATTAAATTTCACGGCGACAGCGCATTGTGACATAATACGATATCAAATGATGCAATGGCACTATTCTACACCATTGGTGTAAACATGTACACTCGCTACTTTGTTAGAAGTACGATACCTCATATGAAGTTTATACACGCCGACACGCGTGAAGTCTTCTATCGGTATATATGGTGTCTTAAGTTCAAGGTGACGAGAGACGCGGTGAATATTTCGCACGTTCGAGAATCTCGAAGACGCGTATAGCAAATTACATCATATCGCGGAGAAGGAAAAGAGATCGATAAAAGCAACAATACCACGAAGAGATGAGCCGCGGTTTTGCCCCTGGGCCAATATAACTCCTGAAAGGAAGCGAGACCTGTTTCGAATTTCAAAACGCACGGCACAAACGTGACACACATGGAATTCCGGCCCGGCGGTTTTATCTCCTCCGGCCCAGGGTGCAATAGCGATGTAGGAGCTGAAAGTAACGAGCACGTCATATTGAACGCGTTCGTTTGGTATGAGAAAGCTCTTATTTCAGACGAACGGCATTTATATTTCAGGGTAGTTTGAAATCACAGTTTAAGGCAACTCTGATTTTCTGCTCCGTCGCAAATAAGCGCGCCTAATCGCCGCGGATTATGGTAGCGGTGTAAATAATGACCGCGTGCTGAAGCAATATGTTGAATATATTCAGCATATTGCTCGACGTCATGCTCTTCATACTTCAGTTACAAGAATAAGAAATGTAATGGCCGGAAAATGTCAATAAACCGAAGGAAATTTAAGTTGGTACAATGATTGGCTGGTGAAAAAAACATCAAACAGCTATTAATTAATAGGTATTTTACGATATTCATTGACTTTGAACTCCAGAACCGACATTTCAATTATTTTAGGTTCAACGTTATTTTGACTTTAAGTGAGACTTTCAAACTTTCCTCTTTCTTTCTCTTTCTCTCTCTCAGCCGAGAGAGAGAGAGAGAGAGAGAGAGAGAGAGAGAGAGAGAGAGAGAGAGTGTGTGTGTGTGTGTGTGTGTGTGTGTGTGTGTGTATGTGTGTGTTTTAAGCTTCGCTTAAAGTTAAAATAACATTGACGCAATTGGATCTTCATGATTTATTTTGAGTTTAGAGGATTACAATTTAAATCGTAATTTTCTCTAGCGATCTCTTGGAACTTTTAGCAGACAGTGTACTCGTAGAGTAGACGTTGGTACATCACAATGGTATCGCGAGAGATATGGCTCCTCCCTTGCGGGTGTATCTCTCGCGAGTAGGTATTGATATCATCGTAACTCGGCCGCTCCTCCTGGAATTCCAGATAGAGCGAGTTGAGAGCCGCTGGCCGATGGAACGAACTAACAAACGACATCATCCGTCGGATATGGAGAACCAGAGATTTCCTCCGAGATCGAAGGTCATACGATTCTCGCCACGTCCCTGTGCGAACCACCTTTTTCTCCACTCGCCCAGTACTCTCCCTTTTTTTTATCGATCCCGAAATCTCCGCACACCTCCAGGCTACTTCGCTTGCATACGAAGTCATCCTTGATGATCCTCACATCCCGTACATTCTTTCGATATATCAAGATTTGTCGCGTCCGAGATTTTTAGCTCACTTTCAAATAAGAGCGTTCTTATCTGTGGCCAATTGAAAATTGATTATTTTTATCGTATTTTGAAGTACACGAACTGTAAGATTAAATTTAAGTCCTTAAGAAAGGAAAAAATTTTCATACATTAGGAATTCAGATTTTAATCAAAGGGTCTACTATGATCCCAAGATCCTACTAATAATTCCAAAATGTAGCAATACACCAAGTTTTCTAAACGATAGCAGATAATTAATAATACAATATATGTTTAATACAATCCCTTTATTGAATAATGTAATAATCGTCAGATTCTCGAGGATTTGCTTGGGAGATTCCAGTAAAGTATATTGAAATTGGAAGGCTTGTACGAATAATCGAGGCATCATCATCCGTAACCTGAAATCCGTCCTTATTCTCCACTCCGTCGGCGAACTAGTAGCCAGCTGACGTTCTCTGTAGGCAAGCCCTTTTAGTGCTCTGAACTTTACTGAGGCTTTTCTCCGGCGTGGAGCATCGTCCAACCCAATGTTGTAAACCGCGTCAAGTACCAAACTGGCGATAGCTACCATACCTGGCGGTACCAGCGGTGTGTACCCGGTCTGAGCTTCCAGGATTGTAAACAGGCGGCAAGAACCGGGGAAACCAGATGGTAGGCAATGTCGTAGACCCCTTCTCCACGACATCCCGGCATTTCCCCTCCCCTCCCCGTTGACCCCTAGGCCTTGTACCTTGGCGCGCACGGTAGTACAGCGATAGAGCTGCAGCTGCACTGATATTAACCCGAGATTCTCCTATGAGAGTGTGAGACCAGGTATAACGTAATGGTAGTCGCACTCGATCGGGGAAAACTTGGCGGGGGAGGTGGAGGGCTAGTTCGCATAACCGTACGTGAGGTCACGGAAGATCTCCGCAGGGTAGAAGCACATGAAAAGGGATGTATGGGGGGAAGGAGGGAGGGAAGGAAGAAGGATGGGATCGTTCTTGGTAAGACGCCTGTATATGATGTTCGTTTACTTTGACGGGGATGCCGGATTATCGGCTTTGCGGTAAGATCGATTTGCCCTTTGAGGCTGAACCCTTCCGCATTGAGAAGCAGCTATGATTCTCCGCTAGACGCTTTGAGATGTTATTGGTTAAGTGAATTCAGGAAATTACGGGCAATCAGTCCCTACAATATATAATGAGGATGGATTATAAAAAGTAGCAGAAAAAATTCTCTCCTCATTAATTTTTAATAATTTCATTATTGGATAGCAACATCAAAAGTTATTCTCAAGATTATAGGCTCATTTATTAAATATTTTTTTCCGTTATGTTTCGATAGTTACCGTAGAATAAAATACAATTTTTTTGCTGCGAGGAAAAGCCAACCCGAGTTAATCATTTAATGGTATGTGAACTTTAACCGCTTGCATGCATAAAATGCTTCATCTGACATCTCCACTCGTACGGTCGCCGCGACGCGACGTATAATTAGCGTAATCACGCGTTCGACGAAAGGGCAATTATTATGATTCAGCGTAAACAACGAATTATATGCGGGACGCGTTAAGTTAAACGATCGTGACATTCTGTCCTCGTCGTTATACGCGAATTATTCCGAGTTGAGTCGTGATCCCCATGCACGCACATGCATCATCCAGACGTGTATCGACCGCACGTTTTCGGATCGCGGAAGGGAAAATGCGATGCGATCGCGTGCGAGGGTTGTAACGGGATTCCACCGAGTCCGTGATGATTGGACCGATCGATTGAGAATCGAACGACGATTGGCAACGAGCGAGATGCAAAAAAAATGTCGCAGCGTCTCCCGTCGTGACATTCGCTACGCCGTGCCATGTGTTGCGCGAACAGATTAATGACTGATAACGGTTACGATCGGCATTCGAGATCGATTAGACTAAAAGGAACTGCATCGAGAGAGATCTGGAGACGTAGAGAGCAATATTTTTTTTTTATTTATTTACTTAAGCTTAAAAACTACAAAGCTTAATTCAGTTTCAATGTAAATTCAGTGTTGTAAATGTTTTCCAATAAAATATGTGTTCTAACTATATCTAAAAATGCGTTTAAAAAGTATTAAAGAAAATAATTCTTTTGAATTTTTTACATAAGGTAGTTTTTAATAAAAATATCTTTTGGATCAATAAACACTGATGCTTCAGATAAAAATTATATTGTTTGCAAAATATTTTATCGCTATAATTTACTTGATGCCACAAATGTTTCGAAATATTTTGTGGTCAATTCTTTCTTCCGGTTGATCAATCAAATTCTTCGAAACATTTATAACGCTAAGCGAACCATATCCTTTGTTCCTATATAGAATAATTTTTAAACAATGCGAGATCTCTACATAGAATATTATCCAAATATATTTGCTTTACACGTGTAAAATTATTTTCTTCTTCTCGAAAAACAAATGCATGTAAATTTCTCTCATTTAGAACGTTCAAAAAATGTTTTATTTATAAATTAAGTTAAGTCATGTACATAAATTAAAAAAAAAGTATACAAAGTCTAAGTTCAGTATCTTCAAAAATGTCATTTCCGGATTGTCGGTGTCGAAGGCTTAAAAACTTTCTTCGGCATGTTTTATGAGATCGACATGTTAATACAGGGCCGCCCGCGCATGCCGCAACATCGTGTACACGAGAACGGGTTATTAACTTGCGGCAACGAATTTTCAAGCGGCGTATTTGGTGGGGTGTCTACCTGCGGCGATAGCGATGGGCTCCGTGCGGCGTGCACGCGCGGCGCGGCGCGCCGCGGCGCTCTCCAACTCCAAGTCTCCAGTTCGCGAAGAGCGCTCCGACGCGAAGGACGTGGGAAAGATCGGTTCGCCGGAGTAGCGTGGTTCTCACTTCGTTTCGGTCTTATGACGAGACCGGCACACGACCGGCGAGAAACCGGCTCCGAAAATTCCCACCTAAGCGAGCCCACCAAGGCTCGCCTTTGAAACAATCTCACGTGAACGATTCATTGATAAGTTATCGATGAGAGATTTGCTTGCAATTCTTCTAATTGCCGGAGCAATGTGAATGTGTCATAAATCAGTGACGATCAAAGATAATGATTTATTGGATGTAAACTCTGAGCGTATCGTCTGGTGCACAAGTGCACTTTTTGGCGAGTGGTCCGTATTGATCGATCGGTATATCGAACGGTATAAAGATTCGCGGTGAATGCTGTTGAGAGGGATCGCGGACAGTACTCGAGACAACGGTTCCTCGGCCACTCCACATTCTTCTGCTCGTAAAGGAGATAAGTCGCCTGCGTCGAGTAACCGGTCGTCGTTGCGATCGATCTCTTGTTACCCTTCGGATCGATGCAAATCTCCGCCAAGGGTCGTTGACCTCGATGTTAACGGCGACCTTGGTGTATATACTCGAAAATCGAGAGTCCTCGCGAAAACGCGCGCGCGTGCCAAGGACGAGAGATGCGCCATTTTCGAGAACCAATGCAGGGAGGTGAACGATCCTCGGAGTGTTTCGCCGCAGACCGGTAATGGGATACCAGAGGTGACGGCAAGATGAACGGTCACGGCTCCACCAATGAGGTACTCGAACTGCGTACGGTTTCTTTCCCTCTTACTTCTTTCGTTGTACGTCTTGCCGCCTTATTTTTTTGTCCCCTCTTCCGTATGTCTTCTTTCGCCACGATATGTGCTTTAGATATTTAAATCACGGTGTCCGTTCCATTCTTGACTGACGATCTCGAATCGCGGATTAATCCCGCCTCGCTCAAGGTAATCCTTGAAGGTTCTTAACAGCCTCCAAAGAGAGAATACATCCATATAGTGCTCGTAGATCTTCTTTGATGTTCAAGTTCTCAACGCGTCAACTTTGATGTTGATCCTTGTACCGATGTGTGATTACAATTGATAAGACTAGTGGTAATTGCGATGTGCCGTTGTATGAGGTATTGTATAAACACATATTTCAAGATTGCCACTTAAATAAATGTACGTTAAATACTTGAATAATACATGAAAAGTTACGGATTTTATTAGAATCGGTTCCAATATAATGAGATCGATTGTAGAACAAAAATTATGTTACGTTAATAGCATTATTTTAATTGAAAATAATTTTGTTAATTCACAATAATATTATTAATGAAATTAATATATCATGCTTTTGTTTTAACAAAAATTTGTTTCATTAATATTTTTTTTGAATCAGTAAAATTATTTTTTCAATTAAAATACTGCTGTTGATGTAATATTATTTTTTTCATTGTACTTCTATTTTATTTGTATTTAAATTATATTTATATTATATATTACATGTGCGTATATAATTTTTGAAGTGTTTTTAATTGTTGAATACTCTAGAAAAATTAAATATGTAAAATGAATTTATTGTCATTCATCGTATTTAAATTCAAATATTTATTTTTTTTGAGATCGAAATTAAGTTACCTATTATTGTTACAAATATAAAAGTGCAGGGTTGCCGCAAAATTGGAAATTAGAGAAATTGAAAATGGTCAGGGAAATCAAGGAAAAGAGAATTTTACAAAATTTTCTGGAAAATTAAAATTCTTGGCTGTAAAAAAGATTTAACATGCGTACATTGCATCTACACAATTTTGAAGTATCAATTTGACAATTAAATGCAAGCGGTGTCACCAACAGTAATAGTCATTTAAATTATTCTCTTAACAAAATATTTGATTTCTAAATCATGATGAAAATATAAAGAATTTCAAAATATTATTAAAAGTACTAGGAAAAATCATGAAAATTTTGCTGGAAATCAGAGAAATGTTATAGCAACTTTGTGGCAACTCTGAAGCGTATTAATAACATTATATTATACTGAAATATTTGAGTAATATTTCACTACGATAAAATCCACAAGGAACAAGATTTTCCAAATAAATAGCAAATTTGCATTTACATCGGAATATCCGAGGAAACGTTATATCATATCTTTTTCATATCTGTGACATGCAAATTCTTCTCGGCGTTGCCGTTAGACGTGCAAATGCTCTGGCAGGGCAAATGTCTGTTATGTATCAAAATGGCGTTCCTTCTTCCTTCGATTTCTCTGTCTTCTGTTCGACCCGCACCTTCCTTCCCCGTATCACCCGTCGCGATTTCTTCTTGTTGCGTTCTAAATTCGCCGTGCGGCGTGCGTATGTATGTATATAGCTCGCTCTAGCGAGGAAGAGAAATTCCTGACGTCTCTCTTCGACGACGGCTGGGATGCACTCGCGACGTTTACGCGGGATGCAAGGCCCGATTTCTGCCACGATTATTGCTCAACGCCAGACAGAAGAACTGCATGCGGCGGAAAGCAGTTCAGTTTAGGTTTCAAGTGCTCCAAGCTGTCGTGCGTTGCGTGAGAAGCATTACGATCTCACCTGGCGAAATAGCGACGTGAATTCTCAGCGTCAATAGTGTTTGAAATTGCGAAGGAAATATTTAGAGCAATCCGAATAGAAGAAATTACTTGGATTTATTTGTGATAAGATTGTGAAATTACGAAGGATTGAAAGCTGCGAGGAGATTCTTTGTTTAACTTTCAATATGTATTCTCAATTCAGTAACTTTTTGTTCTTTAATTTCACGACTGCAGTTAGTTACAAGTAATGAAAATTTATATACATGATTTTTCAACTTGTCACAAATATAGTTTTACAGTTATATTATTGCAAGAATAGCAAATAGATTTTGCGATATTCTACTTTTGTTATTTTATTTTTTATTATATTGCTTACAATTGATATTAATGTCAAGCGTATGAAATATATATGTTTTGCAGCAATATTTAGCATAAAGATTATTGCAATTTAATCACAAGTATTAATTATCACTACCAGAGAAAAGCATTGATAACATGCAATCTCTCGAGTTGCTTGTTTATCTCTCGGATCTATGAAGACGATAAACGAGAATTGATATACCGCCATTGTCTTCAGTGGTATGAAGGTGATCTTGATACTTCTGGAGCAAAATGTACATCGAATGAGAATCTCGTGCGTGACTACTATCGCGTATATCACGAACGTGTATTTTACATCGTGCTGCTCTGCGAGACCAGAAACATAATGTAGTGAGACTGAATGTAATTTTTATGTAGCGACTCGCAATTCTAGGGAGGTCATGTTTGAATAAGAAACAGTATGAGAGGGGGAAGCGATAAGGCTCATGCTCGATTAGATAACGACTCGTGACAGGTACGGTACTGTTTGCGCGTCGAGGAATGCCGCTTTTGCATGCGACAAGCGACGCTGGGTTTTCTTTTAACTTAGTTCTACGACGTTATATTCTCCAATTTCAATCTTGCTCGCAAAATTAGAAAGTGACAAAATTACGCGAACTGAATGCGAACGTTCCATTCCGGATCTCTTTAGTATTGAACTCTAGTATTGGAATTTTCATTTGTCGAATACGCATTGTGCACGAGAGCAGATAGGACTTCGATAAAGTATCCTTGGCGACGTGCCAGCTATGAGAAAAAAAAGGAGATGAACTCTTTGCTCATATGCGCACATAATGGCAAAAATGAAAAGTGGCATTGATTACCATATCATCATCTTGACTTTGCAAATAAATCGATAGTTTTGCTTTCGTTACTGACCGGATATCTCACGAGTCTTATCTTCTTCGGCAACGAAGAAAACTATGTTTGACCATTGTGTTAAATGTATTGATTCTCGATAGTTTATTTTACGTCATGTATCTAAGTGCTTCGCCAAACATTTGAATTTAATTTTAATATTCTGAAATAAGTTCTGAAATAAGTTTTATGTTCAAACATTTGATGAAGAAGAATTGAATAAAGAGTGAGAAAAAAATTCTAAAAGATCAATTTTTTTTCAATATATAATATATTTTAAAAATAATTTAAAAAATAATATTTATCTTATTAACATAAACTAATAAACTAATAAACTGGCGCAGCAGAGGCTCTCGATATTTTCGTCATAAACTGGCGAAAATATTGAGAGCCTCTATGCTAAAATAGTATTGGGTCTTCTTATGTCTATTGTAAATGGCAATTTGTTTCAATGAGTAACATGAATAACAAGTGAAACCTGGCCTTGGACTGTTAAATGCGAAGATGAGTGTAAGCAATGAGAAACGATGTAGATCTTAAAGATCTATACAGATACTTAGTACTTAAAGATTGAGCAGTCTTAAGTTTAGTACATAGTGCAGGACTACAATTGACTGCTTAATCTCGTAAAAAGCGAAGAGTAATGAAGGAATTTTTAGATCTAAATTACATTGGGACTGTTCTAGTCCTACCCGCTCAGCTTTCTGCTACTAATAATTAAAGATAATACTT
>Ga0157363_1000627_pt1 | contig 27412 bp, 23 predicted proteins | sample AttsexASBM1_FD_111477 | JGI IMG/M metagenome (GOLD analysis project Ga0157363, IMG submission 111477) | Fungus gardens microbial communities from leaf cutter ant in Ribeirão Preto, State of São Paulo, Brazil - Atta sexdens ASBM1 | ecosystem: Host-associated > Fungi > Mycelium > Unclassified ... | reverse complement strand
TTTCTGCAATTAATAAACTTGATGATTTTTTGATGGATAAATACAGCATTTTTTAAAAATAAAGATTTACTCTTTAATATCTATAATCAAGATATTAAAAATTGTTTTTTTAGTTTTTATTTTTCATTGATTTAACTTGAATTTCTTTCTCTAAATAATGAATGATTTAAAAAATTTTTATATTTTAATCTTTTAACATGAAAAATGGTTATATTATTTGTGATATATTTTATCATGAATATATTATGTTATTTAAATTTAGAGAAAGAAATGTTACTGGACAGTGATTCTAGCATAAAGAATGATGATACAAATGAAAAAAAAGAGAACAAGAAAAAGCAATATCAGAAGAAATCTGAAGAGAAAACTTCAAAAAATGATGTAAGACATTTAATTATTATTTAATGAAAGAAATCAATAGATTAAATAATATATAAACAGGATATTTGGTTATTTAGGTGTGGTTGGTATTTTGCATTGGCATTTGCTTATCACATCTAAACGCGCGAATGATTAAGTGATATGATTCACTTCCTTCAAATGTTTATAATCAAAAAAAAAAATTCAAAAACTATTAGAGATTCAACATTTTGAATACAAAGTCACTAGTCAAAATCCAAATTATTAATTAGAATAGAAAAAAAATTGCTTCTAAATTATTTATTATTATATTAAAAATCTGTTATACAAGTTTTGCAAGAAATCTAATTCTTCTATCTTTGGCCCAAATATTTTAGAACAAGAAAGATAAAAGCGATTGGAGGAGAGACAAGATATTAAGAATGAAATTATCTGATTCTGATTCTGATGCTGAAAAAGAAAAATGGGAGAAAAAACAAGAAAAACTTGCAAATAAATCCAAAAATAATAAGTAAGTTATTTGTTTATCTTATTTTAGAAATTATGTACGATCTTATTTTTCTTTGCAGCAGTGATTCTGAGGAAGAAAAATCTTTTAAGTCTAAAAGGAAGAAAAAGAAGACTAGGCGAAGAATCATTGATTCAGATTCAGACATTAAAATAACAGATGTAGATTCTGATAACTCTTCTAATATTTCAAGCCCTTTTATGACACTAAATTCAAATGATTCAGATGACACGAGAAAAGAAAAAGAGAAATCGAATCGAAATAAGAGACGTAAACGTGGTGATTCGTCAGGTACAGATTCTTCGCTTTCAGAGAAGAAGTAAGTTGATATATATTATATTCATCTATTTTATTTCTGTCCTGTATGCTTAAGTTTACATAATTTGTAGACCAAAACCAAAACGAAAGCGTATTAAAAAAATGGCATCTGACAGCGATAGTACTGACGTAGAAATGATAAACTCGCAAGAATCTTCACCCGGTAAAAGTGGTCGAAAAAATATACGAAAAGTTTTAAAAGACAAGCAAGTAGCAGAAGATACGAAACAAGCTGCTAAAGAAGAAGAGGAGAGGCTTAAACGTATCGCTGAACGTCAAGCTCTGGTATATTCGCAATCATATTATCAATTCCATTTCTCACTAACATGTTTATTATACGTAAATATTTTTTATTATATAGTATAACGAAATGTTTGAGATGAGACTTGCCGGTGAAGAGAAAGTAGACAAACTCGTTTTAGATTTCGATACAGAAACGAAGCAGGAGCTCGTTACTGTGCATAAGGAATTGATAAAACAGCTGAAGCCGCATCAAGCACAAGGCATCAAATTTATGTGGGACGCTTGTTTTGAGTCTCTAGAAAGAGCGAAAACTACATCCGGATCTGGATGTATAATCGCGCACTGCATGGGTTTGGGCAAAACGCTACAGGTGATTACTCTGACGCATACCCTTCTCACTCATGAAGCAACAAACGTTAAGACAATATTGGTAGTTTGTCCATTAAGCACAGTACTCAATTGGCGAAATGAGTACAATGCATGGTTGAAGGATTTGGATGATTTCGAAGTGTATGAACTGACAAAGTGAGTATTTGATTCAATATTTACAAGTTTTTTTATCATTTTTTCATCATTATTTATACTGTTATCTAGAGAACATAGTACAACTTTGCAATTAGAATTTTCATGACATATTATTCAAATAAAAATATTTCCAGATTTAAGAAGAATTTTGAAAGGAAATATCAACTGCAGAGATGGCAAAAAACCGGCGGTGTGATGATTATTGGCTATGAAATGTTCCGTAATCTTACGGGTCCAAATAAAAATATTCGGAAGGCTATGAAAGAAACTATATTGGAATGCCTAGTTGATCCTGGTGCTGATCTTGTTGTTTGTGATGAAGGCCATTTATTAAAAAATGAAGATACTGCATTAAGTAAATGCATGAGAAATGTGAAAACATTGAGACGCATAGTACTTACTGGGACACCTTTACAGAACAATTTAATAGAGTGTAAATATCTTATAAAATTTATTTTTGTAGTTGTATATTTTTTAAAAATATTTTGTATTTAATTATATTTTGCAGATCATTGTATGGTGCAGTTTGCGAAACCCAATCTACTGGGTACAAAGAAAGAATTTTTAAATAGATTTGTAAATCCGATAACAAATGGTCAATTTCATGATTCTACTGCTTATGATGTTAAATTAATGAAAAAACGTGCGCACGTATTGCACAAAATGTTAGAGGGTAGCGTGCAAAGATTCGATTACTCTGTGCTTACTCCATTCCTACCACCGAAACAGGAATACGTTATTTTCGTCAGATTGACAGACGTTCAAGTTAAACTGTATCAATATTACTTGGAGAATGTTGCCAAGTGAGTCTCTTAAAGATCTATATTTTTGTTGTGCTTTCTTCTCGTTTAAATGAAAATACAATTATTAATTGCATTACTTTATGTGATTGAATTATTTTGTATAAAGTTATCATTTTTATGTTATATTAATTATGTGTATGTAAAATTAAAAATGATTTAAAACACAAATATCAAATTAAATTGACTGTATTACTTTGTATGATTGAAAACACTTTTTCTTCTACAGACTTCTAATTGGTCAAAGAAGAACTCTCTTCGCTGATTTTCAGGCGTTACAAAGAATCTGGACGCATCCCTTAGTCCTACGTCTAAATGCAGAGAAAATAGAAAAAGCAAATGAGAAAAAGGATCTTTCTGATTCAGAAGGTTCGTTAAAAGATTTCATTGATGATGATACTACCGATGTAGAGAGTAGCAGCAGCCGCAGCAGCAGCAACGATTCAAACAGTGACAGTGATGTTCAGGCGATCAATGAAAAAGATAATGCAAACATTCCTAAACGTAATACAAGAAATAATCCTGTCGGTAAGTTTCTATATATTTTATAAATGAAAATGTAATTATTTACTAAACAGTGCATACATTTGCTATATCAGGTCACATCATTAATATGCATATTTTTACTAATCAAGTGTGAATATCTCTGTCCGGCTGACCTCTTACGTGGGAATAAAAAAATGAATAGCTCATAATTATGAACTATTTACGAGCTCTCTCAAATTCCAGGTTAAAACTCTTGAGCTCGTAAATAGCTATTAATTCTGAACTATTCGTTTTTTTTTTATTCTGACATGATGGGGGAGCAGCTGAAGATATGAAAATGTATGCTTCTACTAATAAAAGTTTAAATTTTATTGTGAATATATCTATTTATTAGAGTAAAATTTTATATGTGTGTGCATATGTTGACTAGGCCCAGTTTTACAACTTACGGTTAACTCTACTAAATGTATTATATTGTATTTATTACATTAACACTTTGATTGTGACACGATTTAAATCAAACGCTCATAATACTTAAATCAAATATAAATAATGCAAATAATAAAATAATAAAATAAAATAATAAAATAAAGATATTAAATCTATATAAAATTAATTTTTTAGAAGAGGAATCAACGGAACAGATCAAAGAGACCTCAGAATCAGAAGTGACCACAGAATGGTGGTTGCAGTTTGTACAACACGAGCATTTTGAAGATATGAGAGAGTCAGCTAAACTATTACTCCTGTTTGCAATTCTAAAAGAAAGTGAACAGATCGGTGATAAAGTGTATGTCTATTTTGTATTTAATTTTTTGTTACATAATTTTCACATTGCTATTATTTATTATTGTATTACATATCATTTAATAGGCTCGTATTCTCTCAATCTTTATATTCTCTCACCTTAATCGAGGAGTTTTTAAGAAAAATAGATGATCAGACTCAGAAAGACGAATCCTGTGACACTCTTGATAATCATACTGGAAGTTGGTCTTTAGGACTCGATTACTTCCGATTGGATGGTCAGACTTCGCCTGAAAATCGAAATTTATGGTGTAAGATATTTAATAGACCCACCAATGTGAGAGCGAGATTGTTCCTCATATCTACACGCGCTGGAGGATTAGGAATAAACCTAACTGCAGCGAACAGAGTGATTATATTTGACGCCAGTTGGAATCCATCTCACGACGTACAAAGTATATTTCGGATATATAGGTACTTCTTTTGACGTCTTTCATTGTCTAATCTTTTTTTGTAATTATATATTTCAAATCGATCGTCTCTGTTTTATCGGTACAATGATCAATAGATTCGGACAAAAAAAGCCGTGTTACGTATATCGATTTCTTGCTGCGGGAACAATGGAAGAAAAGATTTACAACCGTCAAGTTACGAAACTGTCGCTTTCGTGCCGTGTCGTTGACGAACAACAAATCGAACGGCATTATAGCAATCACAATTTAAATGAATTGTATACGTTTGAGGGATACGATAAAGAAAAACCTACATTAAATTTACCTAAAGATAGACTGCTAGCAGAGATATTCTTGAAGTTCAAGGATATTGTGGAAAATTATCACGAACATGACTCTCTATTGGAAAACAAGGTAAGAAATTTTTTTTCCTTTATATAAGAAAGACGTTCATGCATGTGACATTATATGTGTGACATTATATGATAAATTTATATTTAACAGGCGGAAGAGGAATTAGATGAAGAAGAACGTAAACAGGCTTGGTTAGAATATGAAGAAGAAAAAAAAGGAAGACCGCTAATAAATCCACAAATGACAAATACAGCTTTAATGATGAATCAGAATAATGCGTTTCTACAACAGTGTATGATGATGAGGAACTCCATGCAGCCTAACATGATGTCTCAAAATATATTCGAATACGAAAATCTCCAACAGCTTATTCGTAAAGATGTAAGCCCTAATATTATTATACAGGGTGTTTCATTTTAATTTTTCCAAGCAAATAATAGTATAGAAGATACGAAAAACGTTTCGTACAAAATTTTATGACTTCGAAGAAAACATGAGAGGATATCATTAATTTGACCTTGGATAATTTAAAGATCGTATGAAGGTCACCTTCAATTTTTTAAATACAAATCTATTTTTTATTGCATATTTTTATAGCTCATTACGAGAATTTGTTGAAATATTATTAAATAAAGTATTTTTTAATTAAATACATTTCGAGTTATGAAGTTTGAAAGTTACAGTATCGCCGATAACAGCATTATTACCAAGGTGTCCGATCGATGGTTAAAACCTTTTGAATATTGTTCAGAGTCATGATCTTGTCAACATATGTCAATGCCATTAAAGATGTTCTTACTTTCCCTTTACTGATATTATTTTATGTCTCCTTTTACTGATATTATTTTATGTTTTAAAGTCAACTTTTGAAACGATTTTTGTATCTTCCATATTTTCCAAAATATTCGTCTGTAGCGGGATCCTCTAAAGTAACCTACACACAATCAATAATAACAATATTAACAAATACTGACAATATTGATCGTGTGTGATTAAATAGATGGATTGACGTAGAATACTAATAGTGATCTGGATTTTTCAAGCATCAGTATCGCTTTATTAGAATCCATATCACAGTATGTTACAGTGCAATAGATAATGACAAACATAACATTAAAGTGAAATATATTGTCAATAATACTCGTGTAAAGTTGTAAAAATACTAAAAATATTGATGCATACTATCATTATAACTATATAGGGTCTATAGGATATAGAATCATCTTAACGTCTTATTGATTGTCGCTATCGTTTACAGCGAATAAGAGCCGCACTTTTTTCCAGGATTATCTTTGCTTTTTCGGGATCGGTTGTCGCTAGTTAATGATAGTGACCAATCGTCGATGAAATGTTAGAAAATTCCATTACTAGGGACATAAAAATAAAATACTTTATATATAAATATTAATAAAGATATATATATATATATATATATATATATATATATATATAGATATGTATATACACATATCTATATATTTGTTAAACAATTCCTCAAGTGTATAAATTATTTATAATTTTGAATAATTGCAGTATCCGAATGCAACACCGGAACAACAGAAAATGATGACGAATCGAGCTATAGTGGAAATGTATAATTATTGGGAAAAACAAGCTACGCTATACAATAAGCAACCTGTACAATCAGTACCGTTTTCGCCGGTAATAATTTATTTTAAACTAAAAATATTAATGATTCCAACGAATAAATCAATAAATGCTTATATGAGTTGATAAAGTGAATCTTCATGTAATCACAAAGAACTGATTTTTTCGAAAAATTGATTTTTTCATGATTTGTGCTGTCATACAATTTTTTGTCCGAAAATATTTTTTTTTTATTTGAATTTACCCAGCAAAGACAAAAGGGATGATAGATTAAAGTGAGACATCTGTATAAAATGTAGTACGTATAATTTTTATAACATAATTTTTATAGAATTTTCAACAAAGACCACAAGCGCCGAATTTTCAACAAAGACCACAAGTTTCAGTAACGAACAATATGCATGTAAATATAAATGTTTGTTTATATATATTGAGCTGTACATTTTTTTAAAATATTGAATATTTTTTTGTAGTCCCAAGTCACGCAATTGGGCCAATTGCTTTCGGGGCAATCGATGAATTATGTGAACGCGAATAAACCCGCGCAACTAAACGAAGGAGATTTAATTCCAAATTTATTTGCAAAACAGAATACCTCGTCGAATAACAATGTAGGCGTAACTGTGGACCAGGATATAATAGAGGTATGGTAATTGCGCTACATTATCATTTGAATATGATGATAGGAAGTTTTTAACGTGGATATAGTGAACACTAAAGTCATGATATCCTTTTCTTAATTAATTGTTAAGAAGAAAATAACGACTTTAGCGTTTACCGTATTCTGGAAATGATATTGTAAAACTCTCTAATATTTAAATGTAATTATGCTCTCTCTCTCTCTCTCTATATATATATATATATATATATATATATATATATATATATATATAAATTTATAGGTAGTTCCTACTACAAGTACTGGAATAACACGTCAGAGCGGAATGAGTAGCGTACAAATAACTGCGCAACCAATTGATAACAGTAAGATCCAAGAGGAGTAAATTTCATATATAAATATTTTGTACTGATTACGTTGAGATAGTATTATCTGCAGATTGATATAAATTTTGATTAATTATAAATTAAGAAAGGAATGCGCACTGTATACGAAAATATTATTTTAAATATTTTCTATTAATTTCCTAAAAAATAATAGTACTATATGTTAAAATTAATATTTGTATAATTAGATATAGACAAATTGTGCATTGTATATTTTCAAGATTTTAATATATAATGCAGAATAATACAGGAAATGAGGCACTTAAAATAGGCCTGAATAAACCTTCCATTTTATTATAGTTTGAAAGAAATATTTTAATAAATCTTATTCTCTTGGATGTTCCTCTTTAATTCAATTAAGTTTTATTTGAAATATTTTTTTTCGTCAGAAAGAGTTATTCAAATGGTTTAGTTTAAGTGCCTTCACTTTGTATAAGATCATATGTTTAGGATATGTCGCCAAACGTTTACATATAACGAGGCTGTACTTTAAGGGTATTAAGAAGGATATTCAAGAAAAACTCATATACTACACATGTATTACAAAACTTTTACATATACCGAGGCTTTATTTAAGAAGAATCATTACATAAAAATCTATATTTTACAATTTTTTACAATTTATTAAATTTACTATTAGAATACAATCGGTTTTAATCCATTATGGATGTATATAATAATATTTATTTTCCAAACATTTTCGACAGATACATATGTTGGTGATAAATTCTATACATTTATTTATATTTCTCATAAATAAATTATAATTGATTATTGCCAATTCATTTATTAATTACACACCACATGTAGACAAAGAAATGTTTTAAATATTTAAAATAGAAATAATGATAATAGATACTGTATTGCTGTAATATAAAAATGTTTATATTATGATTTTAGTATCTTGGAAGAGCATTTCTCCATCCATCTTTTAGCAATATTCTAAGATATTTTTTCGTTTTTAACATTTCTGGCAAGGCTGCTATATTAAACTCTTCCGCTCTGTCCGTTTTGTGATCATATAATTCTTCTGCAATAATAACGTCCCAATCTGGTTTGCACGTGGTATGCACAAATGGTATCCAGGCGGTATAACGATAATCGCTAGTTTTCAAAGTATAACCCATAATGTTTATATCTTTCAAACGGGGCTTGTCACTATTAGGATGGAGCATAGGTTGAATTTCTGGTCTTGGATATTGACTAAATGCCGCCTTTTTCCAAGGTATGCTCTGAAATATTTACAAATTAACGAAGATAGATTATAAAGATGGAGAACTTTTGTTTTATATAAAACGTTTGTATAATTCATAATGCAATAAAAAATATGCCTTACCTGACATTGTAAAGTACTTTTTATAAGTGGTAATAATGTAATACCTTCGCTACAAGGATTGGGTACTTTGTTTTGAATGAAAATATTTTTTAAATGATCATTATTAATAACTTGACATATCGGTATGGGAACACCCGCTAGATTCGCGATCGTCGGAAATATATCGACAAGTTCCACAATAGCGTCTGTGACTCGACAGTGCTTTTTGGAATGTAACGCATTGCTTCTCATAGATTTATTATGTCTTTGGATATATGTCCCGAAAAGAGTTCTTTTATGTTTCCTTACATATCCTATACTTATATTTGAAGCGCCAATTTTTTCAACATGTAATAAGTATTTCAAGTTTTTATTTTCTATTTTATCATTGTTTGTAATCTGTGCATTATATCTCATATGATTTATAGATATAGCATCGTAATTAAAATCAAATGTAACTATTGGAATTGATATTATCAAAGGTACATGCACAGCAACGTCGAAATTGCTATATTTGGACCAGACAGCATGTTCTCCAAGAGCCCAACCTATATATTTAATATCAATTTACTATATTATATACACGATTGTTATGTATATGTTTAGAGATAGGCAAAATGAGTGTCTCTACTTAAAATAAGAAATGTAAAATAGTTGTAATCTAGCCTTTTCATTTAAAAATATAAAATATAAAATGGTTTTTAGACATTTATTTGAAATAGAAAATGGGCATTTTTTAAATAATTTTTTATAAATATTTATATTCTCATATTATTTAATTTTGAGTGTTTATCTTATATTCGTTTTCTTATTTTTAATATTTTAAGAGGGAGAATATCCGTCATTTTCCTTTTATGGTCTTATATAATTATGTCTTATATAATTTATTATTAATAATATTATTAATAATTTATTAATAATATTATGTCTTATATAATTTATGAGGTCCTATAATTAACTCGCCATAAACGAAAAAAAGAAAAATAAAATACAAAATTGGTATTTTGCATTTTGTTTTTCCATTTTAAATGCATCTATTTCGAATAAAGCCCATCTCTGTGTATATTTTATTTCATTGATTTACCATGATCAGATGTTAATATTACAATAGTATTTTCTTGGATCATCGAGACATGTAGCTGATATATAAGTTTGCCGATCATATTATCGATGTAAGATACAGCTGCGTAATACGATTGGATAATTTGCTTAGCAAACTTTTCTGAAAATAGGAATAACCATCAAGGGACAATAAAGCTGGAAATACAATGAAAAATATAAGCAATAGGAACAGAGAATAAGAAATTTCAACCTATCAGAGAGCGTCTATTCTAGATAAATGGCTTCTGAGACATTGAAGTTTGTTATTTCTTGTTCCTATTATCTGTGCTTTTCATTGTGTTTCTAGCTTAACATGCGTATATGATCTCTTGCGTAGTAATTATTATATTATAATTATCATATAAAAATACGTGAATTATAAAAATACGTGAAAATAGACATTTTAACTACAATCCGGGATCCTATTCTTGAACACATACGAAAATTAGTTTTTTGACCGTGATGAGTCGATTGATGAATACGGAATTGCTATTATGCGATATTTGTTCAAGAATGAGGTCTCGGTCGTCATCAATATGTAAAATTAATAAAAAATTAATACGAAATTAAAATAATTTAATTATTTTTTGTCTATAAATATACAAAGTTTCATTAAATTCGGCGAATCATGAAAAGGTGTTAGTTTCGTCCATTCTGCTTCTATGCAAAAGTTTAATCGTATAATTTTATCAGATCCGTATATACATAGTGCGATATACCTGGTATTCTTTCCCATGGAAATTTTAATTTCAACTTTGCCACGTCTTTTCTCCATCGGAGATCGGTCCAAGGATTATAGGCAACATTATTTACATTATCTGGCCATATGTATCGTTCAGGCATCTTGAACTTTCGTATAGGATGATATTCTGTATCATGTTTATAACGCAAACTTTACATTATTCATCATCATTTTTTGTCTATTTTACCGTAAAAAACATTGAATTACTAAAATTATTAAATTATTATAAAGAAATTCACACATCTCTAACAAGTGAAGATCTTTAACTTAAAAATTCAAAAAATTATGAAACTTTGGTAATATATAAAGAATATTCTCATATGTATTATAATAAAAATAATTTTCTATTGTAAGGTCTTAAAGGGATAAAATCAATATCTGAAAATTGATCTTGTTTTCGTTTTTATACATTTTTTTATAATTATTTAAATATTTGTTTAAAGGAGTTTTTATTTTCTAATCAATAAATTTCATTAAAAGAAATAAGTTCTGTTTAAACATTTTTTTATTATTTCCTTTTGTGGAGCTAATATTCAAGGATTGATTTTACTTTAGGATGAATTCGAGCAATAAAAAAATAAGCGTATTACACATCAGAATATCCACTATGTATACAACTAAAATTTCATAATTTTGTAAATTTCTAACGAGAGACGTTCTTTTACACATCAAGTAAACGAGAATAGATTAAAAAAAACTGATATTTTAATCCATTTAAATCATCCAAGTATATACTTTTTAGTAGCATTCAAAATCTATATATTTTTAATTTTCAAATGGATGGAAAAACTTTCTTTACATTTAATTAGATTTTGAATTGAACAGTATTCACGATGCACTTAAAGAACTGAAATTTTTTTCAGATTAAAAGGCATAAAATTGTGCTTTATGCAATTCTTTATTTTTATAAATAAATGCATTGAGATGAAAGGATTCAATTTAATCTTGTGTACTTCTGAAATTTGAATTAATTTCAATTTATTCTTATTTACTGGGTAATGTTTCTAATTTTAACAATAATAATTTTTAATTTTATATGTATTGATAAAAGTTATGAAGAGTATACTTAGATAGCGTTCAGGATACTTCAGAGGTATATGAGGCTTCTGAAAACCAACGGCAAGAAAGAAAGGATTAACATTTTTTTTGTGTTCGTTTATAAATCTTCTCGCTTCTCGTAACGTCTCGAGATCAGGTAATGTTTTGTTTGGCATAGTTGAGATTCGTACCGGGCATATCTGTAGATACGATATATTAGAAGTATATTTCCGTGTGAGATATAACGTCAGAAAATATTGTACGTTACGAGATTCGTTGCCGCTTTTGATTGCGGAACCATCTTACAAACCGGAGCATTTTTGTACCGATCTGTATACGGATGGAAAGGTTTCTCGGTCCATGAGTAGGGACTGTCGTCAGATCCGTTAGAACTTATACCTGTATGAAATGTCACTTTTCAGGTATCAACGAACTGTCGTTAATTACATATATATATATATATGTACATTTAAAATACAAAATATCGCAACAATCTTGCAGCAATATTATTTTGAAAGCTAGATTATAATATTTTATAAAAGATTTACACATCACTAGATTTTAAAAATGCTTTGCATCATATGCGAAAAATCAGAGCTTTCATTGAATATCTCCTCTCACTTATCGCGTCCAGTATGCAGTAGAAATAAGCCCAGATCTATAGTAGATGTTTTAAGCTGTAAGAAATTGACTAACTACTACAATCGAATGCGAGGAGAATAATCTATTATGATTCATTCGGAAAAATAAATGGCAAATGAAATGTAAAAATTCGTGATATTATCGTAATGTCGGTAGTAATATTTCCATATCTCTAAAATGATCGTTGGTGCGCTAGTATAAGAGCTTCTGATGGTTTGACCGGTTGCTCTCAGATCAGCTTTCTATTTATATTCAAGCAGAAAAGATAACATTTATGTTGCATTCAAGATATCTGAAAGACATCTTTTAGATGTCTTATGTCTAAAAAGCATTAAAAGACACATCTGTTAGATATCTTATGCAATATGTATGTTATCTGCGTGGGATTTATGAAAAGCTCCACACAATCAAAGAAATAAAGGAGACAGAGAATAAAAATTTCAATCTATCAGGAACTATGTACTGTTAAGTACAAAATATCTGATAAGATTGAAATTCTTATTCTATGTTCTCTATCCCTTGTGCAAAGTCCCTAATACATTTCTGTACCTGGATGAAACACTTTTCCTATGGACATCGTGGTATAACCATTATTTTTCAGGTGTTCCGGCAATGTAGTGTAATTACCCACTACATCGCGCCAGTAACTGTAAAAATCGTAAAGTCGGAGGGTATCCGGTCTTCTGCTAGTCAGAAAGGAGTTTCTACTGGGTGCGCATAATGCTTGCTGCAAAATATGATCATTCGTTTTATATATATAAATAACTATTTCGCCTTTTCTTTTTCGAATATATATATATGTTTTTTTTGAAAGAGAAAAGGCAAAATAGTTCAAAGATCGCAAGTTAAAATAATTTTGTAAAGAGCACAGACCTGTGCGAATGCTTCAGTGAAAACGATGCCATCCTCAGCCAAGGCATCTATATTTGGTGTATACGCATTGGCGTCACCGTAGCATCCCAGAGTAGTCCTCAAATCGTCTACAATGATCAGCAAGATGTTCGGATGTGCGATGATGACAACAACATTAAATATCAGCACAACTATCACAATATTAAAGCAGGTTACGGAAAACATTGTGTAATCATTGATGTATGCAGCTTAGAAAAAAATGCTTTCGATGATATATTAAAAAGGCATTCTCGTCCTCTTTATATGCGCGAGAAAATCTGCAACAAAGAAGAAAATTAAATATATAGATTGGTTGAAGTTATCAGATAGCAAAATGTTTTAGAAAAATTCGGAAGATAAAAGAACACAAGATTCAAAGAAAAAATTCAAAAAGTTAATAATTAATATTAATAAGGAAAAGCAAAAAGATAATTTTCAAAATGAACTAAACAGAATTTTAAGATGTATGAAGAGAGAGACAAGAAAAGTTAATGCAGTTGCACAGAATGAATCATTACTCGAATATCTATGTTTAAAGAATAAACGTGATAATTTAATTAGTAACAAGGACAGAAAATTAAAAAATCCGACACTTATCTTTAATTCAGGTAGTCCTGTTAGTTAAGATAAACGAGAAGATATAATCATCAGAATTATAATCAGTATCAGAAACCAAAATTCCTATCAGTGAGGAAAATAACAATCGTCAAAAGTCCTGTCAGTCTGGATAGATAAGAAGGAGATCTTAATTAACAAAACAGAAGTCTTGTCCAAGAAAAGTTCAATATTTAAAACAGATTCTGTCAATTAATTCGAATGGACGAAAACAAAAGATAAAATCCAGTAGTTACATCTAAAACAGAAAGAAAAGAAATTAGAAATAAAAGGTAAGTTGTCACAAAATAATTAGTAACAGTATAATAAATTCTAATAAAAGACAGAACATACAGAAAATAGTAAAATTGATGAAGAAATGGCAACCGAAAGTTATAAAGTTATAAATTTCGATTCTTTCAACATCGATTCTTCTATAGAAGAATCGATTCAAATATGAGAGAAAATACGAACAAGTATAAGAATCTAAATTAAAAGTATATATATAAATTAAGATCCGTTAATATAATATTATAAATAAAATAGAAATATTTATAAAGTATAAATAAATTAATATAATAAATATAAATAACAATATCTGTAAAAATAAAAAAAAAGAATAGAGATTTCGAATAGAGATTGGAAATAACATAGAACAAAATAACAGCGAGCACCAATCAGATTGCGCGATACACAAATCGATAGAAAAAGATATGCGACATCTGTGTGCGATACCTACCGAGCAGTGCAGCCACACGTGTAAACAATCCGCAAATTATTAAAGAAAACAAGTGCAACCTATGCAACAGTCTCATTCGAACACTCGAGAAGAATGCGAACGTTGCGCAAATTTATCATAATGACCGAACAACATGAAAAAACATTCAAATCCCTATCAGAAATGAGAAAGGAAGAAGAAAGGCTACTCAATGAAATCGAGAACAGAATAAAATCACGTGAGCGAAAACGATGTTTGAGAAATGCAGTAGAAAATAGAATTAAAATATTACGCGAATTCATACGATCGATGTCGCCGACCTCGGAAGACGAAGGAACTGACGAAGAGGATTTGAATCATATGGAAGATGAAAGTAACAAGAGGGACATCCGAGTCACCCGACTAATCAATGAATATTGCAAGGCAAGTAATAAGAAACACATCGGTGATACATACCGATACGAAATAAAAAGCATTACTGGCGAGCCATTGTGCCGCGTAACAACAGCGTTTTTAATACAAAAATATCCAACGAGTGAACCAGAAAAAAAACGAGCATATCGCATTGTTAACGACGTAGTTGAAGGCGAAATTTATAGATACGCATACGAAATTACCCCCCAAGACGCGATTCAATTCCAACAAGATATGCGGACGCAATCGGGAGAATTAAAAGACTTGCCACTCTATTCGCAGACACAGAATCAACCGATAAAAATCGAAATAACAAGTCAACCATCCACAAATGAGGTACAATGACCAAAATTTCCATATGAAGTCATTTCAACAAATACAGATAAGTCAGATAAAGATTATTCGCTGGCACAGAAAAAATCGACAAATAAACGGGCAATAAATATTAAAACATTAAAACAAAAGATAGATGCTTTGTACAGGAAAGGAAGACCAAAAAAGAAGGCAAAACAATCAATGCTTCAAGACCAACTAGATGGTGAGACGAGAATTAAGATTCTTACTTTTAATAATAAATTAAATAGAAACGAATAATTTTAAATATAATCATACATTTTTAATATTTTCTCATTTTTATAGCAAGCACATTGACCATCGTTAAACAATGTACTCAGAATCTGGATTCGCCAAGTTTTTCACAAACGATGAGTTTATGATAGCTCTCATTTGCTCGGATTCAACATTGGTTGGCGATGTCAGCAGTTGTATTGGATAAAATCCCAGTATCAGAAATTCTGCCAGAGTAAATTTTGAAGGATATATTCTTTATTTCCGTTGGAGCCAAACATTCAGAGAGTACCGGAGAATAGACATCAAAAGAATAAAGATAAAAAAACCAAAAAAATGTAAATTAGAGTTCAGAAAAATATTTGTGGTAAGTGAAAAGTGAAACCAAATTTTATTTTATAATCATAAATTAAGTTGTTTTATAATATTTTAATTCTTTTAAGATAAAGATATTTAAAGATACAATGCTTTATAATACTTTGTAAGCGATGAAGAACGATAAAATATATATCTTATTTTAAATATGTTCTAAAAATCTCCCAAATAATTAAAAGACAAAGCAATAAATAAAGTTAGTTAAAGTCAGGAGATTTAAATTTTATATTATTGCGATGGTTACGTTATTAACTTCACTGAAGATGATTTTTTAAGTTGCAGCAATGCCCTGGAATCTAAAAATGAAAAGAAATAAATGAACAATAATAAAATAAAAATACTGAGATCCTTGTCAACTGCTTTTTCCATTAAATCCGTTAATATAGACAATTTGAAGATTATCCCACGAAAAGAAAAAAAATTTTAACTATTTATATTTTAAATCTGAGATTCGCGCTGTAGATGGCGTAGCAGACTTTTAATCGCGTTCTGCTTCACTACCAGTGTTGAAAACTCATATAATATATGTAATATATATTATAGATTTTCAATATTGGTACTGCTGGTAGTGAGTACCGGAACGCAGCCACAATTCATTGGTGAAAAAACGATAGATCAGCCTCCAAAAATATTAGCAAAAAATAACCGATATTTTAGAAATCCGTAAAAATCACGCGTCCCTATTCCGCTTACTCGTGACGCTCGAATTTCGCTTCGATTTATCTCGATCGTTCGCCATTCCCGCCTCTCTGTTCTACGGAGTAGACCTACCTGTCGAATCAGCTGATTATTGTTTTCGTTTTTCTGATATGGAGCAGAGTGTAGAAACGGCGCAGCGAAGCGTATATTATATATATGCCTAATCCGCGCGTTCTCATCCGTTTCTGTTTCCGAGAAACTGAGAAATCACCGAGTCTTTCTCCCTTCCTCTTTCTCCTTCATTCCTCCATTGTCTACGTGTGCGTGCGAGGGAGAAGGAGGGAATACGGACGTGCGTGTATTGTACGTGTCGTAGTCGCTTCACGGTATCCGCCGTGCCAGCAGCGAGAACCGCGAGAGGAAAGGACGCGAGAGAGAAGAGAGCGAAGTATCGGCGCGCGGTTGTGAAATCGCCCGACTTGAGAGAGACTCTCGTCATCCGTCAGCGTAGAACTACGGCGGAGATATCGTTCCGTCGTGCTACTGCTGTGTCTTCTATTTTCCCGCAAGGGGAGACAGAGGAAAATTTATATCCGACGCTACGAGAAGAACATCCGTTCCGTGTGCGCGATTACGTGACATCGTAGTCATTGTCAATTATTATTACTATCGTTCGTTGACTGTCAGTTGTTCGCGGAAAGTAGAATGACGCAGTAGACAGGAGAGGACGACGGCGGTAACGCGCGCGCGGAGTGCAGTAGTGGGTTGTCTCTTTTTCTCTCTTTCTCTCTCTCTTCCTTCGACAATGGGAAAATACGATCAAGTTTTGTGAAGTAAGTGTTATATACGGTAGAATCGATTCCGATTTTCCCGATATATTTTGTGTTTCTGTCGTTCGATAGTAATCTGCTCCGCACAAATGCGACAATAAAGACACGGCCGCGATAAGCGAGGCCTTTCCTTTGTTCTTCCGATGATTGCCTTTCTATCCCCCGCCTCTTTCGTATCTCCGCGCGGTCCGAGGACGTCGCTTTTTTAACGTGGTTGCGTAAACCGCTCGCGGAGTACGTCATATTTGCGCGTCTGAATCAGTCCGTGTTTGTTTTTCCAATTTGGTTTCTCTATGTTTCGCGGTGGTTCACCGAGGTTCCGTTCGCCTGCACTTTTTGCACTCGGCATCCTCGATTTCTCTCTTTTCAAATACCCGAATATATATTTATCGCATTTTAAGCGATAAATATATTTGGGGATTTTAAATAAAGAGATCTACGCGGTCGTGTTTACAGATGCGACACAACGAACGTTCGGTCGCGAACGCCCTTCCCCGTTGATTGTCCCTGAACGTGCAATTCGCGCACAGCCAACAGCTGTGCGCTGCGTTGTGCAATGCAACGTTTCCCTCTCCCTCTCCCCCTCCTTTTCACTCTACACGGCTGACAAAATAGATTCCCCCTTCCCTTCCCGCTCCATCCCGTTTCGTTCCGTCAGCCGTCGTCAACACTGTCGTACCACCGCTATTATACGGACAGCCCGATACACTTTCCTACTTTTCGTGCGTGTTGAACGTGTTGAATAATGCATCGCGTGACGACGACGATGTCGACGATGACGGCGCTTCGTCGAACATTCCGAATTTTAATGACGACGATCGCGCGACGGCGATGTCGCGACGTACAGTAATCAAGTAATGTCCGCGAAATTGTCGAGTGACTACGAACGGGTGCACTTTGGGTTCTTTGTCCTCCGCGCAACGATTATGCGAACGTCGCGCTTCACACCCGTCGTCGTCTCGTCACGCGAATAATTTCCTTGCTGTCTCCTACTGGTGACTGGTGAGTGCGTCAGGACGGGAAGGTCAGGTTTTATGTTCCATATTCAGAGCATTCTCTAAACGTCCTCGGATTGCTCTGTCCATTTGCGATAGAGACGCGTATTTGGCAGGAATCCTTTGTTTCCTTTATCCTTGCTTTATCGATGTTGCAAACATCGCGCGATATCAAGCCTTTTCTCTCTATATAATACAGCTTTTGTAATTTCTATAGAATCACTTATTTGTATTTTGAAGTTGTCTATAAGAATATTGAGATAAGGTTTTTAATTGTAATTGTTATATATCTCGATATAATTGTCTTTCAAACGCAAGTTTCTGATTTTTTAAAAGTCATCAACGAGATACAAATTTATTGCGGAGATTTTGACTATGACTGTGATATTTAAATGTTAAGTTTAAGTTTAGATGTTTAAGTGTTTAAGTTTAATAGCGTTTTTGATTGTAGTTGTGAGTTTGCATCAACCTGAATTGGATATTGTATGCTTTGCTATTGATAGAATATGTAATGTCAACCAATAGTAGAGCATTACTCTATTCCAGGTTGGTAGAAACCAATTACAATTGAAAATAAAAATAAATATTTAATTTACATATAAATATTAATATCTTTTATTATCTTTTTGTATGTATTAACAACTTGTTTATTTTATATGGTAAAATATACAAGCTTTTAATAATTGAAAAGCTAGATCTTCTACTCAAGATTTTACTATCTTTATAGATAAATAAAACTCTAATTTGGCAATAAAAAAATGTCTGCGGAATCACCAAGACGAGGTGCGCATAAAGGAGCTCAAATCGTTTCACCTCAGCCCATAGTAGATCGATCAATCATTGATAGTGTTGCTGGGATCATAAATGATATAGTACCACAGGTATATATAAGTTAATTAAAATGGTCTCAATATTATAATTCAAGTGTACTATGTTTGCAATTACACATAGGGATATGCCGGAGTATCCAATTCTGATAATAAGGAAACCATATCATGGGCGCGGTTTGAATACGCAGACATAAATGACCCAGCTTTATATCCTGATTATAATGAAGGTTCCAGTACACCACCGTTGTTATTAGTATTAGGATACGCGGTTGGCGTTCAGGTAAATATTATGTTAGAATGAAATATATATTTTTTTTTTAGTTATTAATGTTTAGCATATTCACTTCTTTTATCGGATTTAAGTTTTTGTTATTCAATTGTAACAGTTACCGATTTTTGTAAATGCAGGTATGGCTGATAGCAGCAACGGGAGAGGCAACGGAGATTCTATCGTGGCGACAAGGCGTGGTTCGTATTCTTCGAATTCTACCAAATCCAAAGACTGACGACGAACATGTCGATGAATTTGAAGCGAAACGGCCGATGGTAGCGGTCTGCTCTGAGCCGGATTCAACTCTTCCGGGACCAAAAACCTTTTGTGACGTTAATTTCATCTCCTTGAAAACCGGCGAGTCAATACACAGCGTAGGATTCAAGCATTCTGTCTGCGATGTGTTGGCGAACAGGCGATCCGTGGTTATAACGTTATTAGAAAAAATTGCGGTCTTTGATGCTAGAACATTGCAAAATAATATAACAATTACGACTTGCTATGCCAGTCCTGGCCTGAATCCAAATCCCATCGCTTTAGGAACGCGATGGCTCGCTTATAGGTATAGAATTTGACATACATTTTATCTTGCGTTTTCTAACGATTTTAATACTTTACATAGGTAATAACATGATTTTATTAGATATGCTAATCACTTTTTATTTGCAGCGAGAAAAAATTAATACCCGCAAGAAGAAGCAGTGGTGGTTGCGAAGGGGAAGGCGTTCAGAGTTACACAGCGACGGTTTTATATGCGGCGAAGTCGCTAGGGAAAGGTCTTCGCGGATTAGGGGAAACCGTAGCGTCGAGTCTCACGGGGAATTCAGTATCACCGATAGCTATCAATAACACGGGCAATGATGTAACGCAACCAGGTGTCGTTACGATATTGGATCTTCAGATCGCGAAAGACGAGAAAGAGTTAGACGATACTAATGCGGATGCTGTAATTGCTCATTTTACTGCTCACAGCGACGCGATCGTTGCCATGACTTTCGACTTAACCGGCGCATTATTGATGACAGCGGACAAGAGAGGACATGACTTCCACATATTCAGAATCCAGCCGCATCCCGGTGGATCAACACTAGCGGCGGTACATCATTTGTATATTTTACATCGTGGCGATACTACCGCTAAAGTACAGGTACATTCCTAATATTTTTACTGCTTACATCTTAATCATATATATATTTTAGTTAAATTATATTATTACATATTATATTATTACATTGACATAATGTAGCTACAAGATTTCATATAATTTGCAAAAGGTAAAAAATAATGAAATAATTGAAATTATATTAAAATATCTATCAAGATTTAAGATATGCATGTGTATATATATATATATATATACAAAAAAAATTCTTTGAGCTTCTTATATAAAAGTATTTACTAGAGAATGGAAAGTCATTTTTGAAAAGTAGTTAATTACTGTTACCGAGTCAAAAGTAACTGTGGTTACCGTTATTAGTTGTTGATTCTCAAAAGTAATTCATAAAATATTCACTAATGATGGCCCGAAGAGGAATCGAAACGTTTGGATTAGCATAAAGTACCATTTGGAATTTATCCATATTTTCAAAATATGAAAAGTAATGATAAAAGTAACTATAAAATTCATTACGGTTGCCAAAAAATGTAACTACGTTACAGTTACCAGAGAGAATTGTAATGGTAACGGCGTTACAAATAAAGAGTTATTTCTGTTTCTTCATATTTACAGTATATTTATTATATTAGGACATGGTATTTTCGAGCGATACACGCTGGGCCGCTATTTCAACTGTAAGAGGTACAACGCATGTTTTTCCTGTCGCACCTTACGGAGGTCCTGTTGGCGTCAGGACACATTCCACACCCAATGTCGTCAATAGATTATCAAGATTCCACAAAAGTGCAGGCTTGACGGATGACGGTACCCGATCCCACTCTCCTGTGTCTCACACCGAATTACCTTTGTCCGTATATCCATACTCTAATCCTCGACTTCCTCCATATCCTCATCCAACGATATTGCATCCTTTGTCGCAAATTCGACAACCATCTTCTCTGAATCAAATCAACAGCTCCACACAGCCGAGGTAGCTACTGCGTTTTGTAGAAAACTATAGAGTTCCACGGTGAACTAACAATAAAATTTAATTAAAAGATACCGTAAATTTTATTACAGACCACAACAGAGACAACGATTACATTCTGACGATAATGGGACTTTACCGTTGAAAATTTGCGCATGTTTCGCTCCGCCAAGAGCTTGGATGTATGCGCAAAGGGAATCCAGTAGCAAAGTTGTCAAAAGAGCAGTCGATTCTCTTTTCATCATGGCATGTCATGGAAATATGATACAATACGACTTGGATCCTAAACCAGCTGCTGGTATATTACACAAAGAGAGAATGCACTTTATATTTTTTTTATATAAAAGAGAAATCAGACGATTTATATTATTCAAAATCTTCTTTTCTTGCGTATCATCTAATGTTTGCTTTTATTTATTTTAGGTGTGCCAAAGGAAAAAGTTTGTGACGACACCATGATTGAATTGGAAGTTGAAGCAAAAGGCCAATGGCCACTTTGTAGGTCCCCTAATTCGTCAGATCTTGTCCAACCGTTATCTCTGTCGAATCCATTACTTAGCATTTCGTTCGCACCAAAGAACAATCAGGAATTTGACACAATCGAGGATCGTTGGTTGAGTCAAGTGGAAATCGTAACACATGCTGGACCACATAGACGATTGTGGATGGGACCACAATTCGTTTTTAAAACTTATAATGCACCTAGCGGGTTGGTTTCTCAATTTTTGTCAATTATAATCACGATCTTACTGATCGAAAACGAAAATTAATCGTTTCTAGTGTTGCTGTCAATCTGGTCGAAGCGGAAGCAGTCGAGATTGGAATTACTGGGTCACGTCCAGCGAGATCGAAGCCTGTTAATATGCCTCATGCGGCGTCTAGGCCATTGATGCCAGTTGTCATCGATGGATCAGGAAGTGAGTGTGCAATAATTATACTAGTTTAAACAAATTTTTTTTTTTAATTACTTTGAATTAGAGATGTTTCTTATAAATTTTTGGATGTTGAAAACGATGTAAGTTAAATTTTACTAGCACGTTAGGTTTCTGAAATAATTGAAATTTAATGCAAAAATGGCTTTTTGTTTTTTTTTTTGTTTTTTTTTTTGTTGTAAAAAGAGTTAACATCTAATCTAATTCGAAGTAATTTTTTTACTATAAACTATTTTTATCTGTAGGTTGCTTTCGCTCGTTGCATTACATGTTTTGATCTTCTTAAAAAAAAAGTGTGAAGTCTATTATAAGAATGAAATAAATTGGTTATATTAAATAAGAAATATCTTAGAACTGTACATGTGAATTATACATAAGAAATAAACGCTTTTAAATAACGCAGTCCAGCTGGATCTTAAGTGCTTAAATAATTTAATGTGATTTTATATATTATATATATATATTATATATATATATTATATATTATATATATAGTCATTTAAATGCGCCGAATTGATTTTTCGGCCTTCGGCTGAAATGCAAACTTGGTTGAACTAGTAATATCACAAATTAAATTGATTAACAATTTAATAATTTGATGCTTATAAACATCAAAGATTTTACTGATGTTAAATAACATATTATAATAATATATAAATAATTTTATTAAGTTGATTATATTTATAAGAAAATAAGATTTATTATACTTTCAGGCAGTTATGAGCAATCACCAAGATTCATGGAAGCTTATGGTGACCCTCTGGATAGCGAGAACGTGGCTGTTGGTAGCTGTGAGAGTCAACTGAGAGAGGATCTCGCGGAAGCTATGCTCGAAATATCAATTGCATCGCATCGTGCTCCAGGTAAGTACGCAATTATGCAACAAAGTTTTATATTTTAGTTCAAAGCACTTATGAATGCAGGTCCACTAAATCGCTATATTCTGTGTAATTTGTGCAAACTATTTATATATTTATTTGATATATTTCATATATTTGCCCAATAATTTTGTACAATACTATAACTTTTGTACAATTTTTATCTCTTTGATAAAAAGTAAAGAATTATCTTTTATATTATTTTTTATCATTATAGAGGAATAATATGGAAAAGATATATTAGATCAATAATTTTATGTTCTTATTTTCATTATTATCTACTTTGCCTGCATTCTACATTACCACGGGCGTTTTCTAACAAGAACACAATGTAACACAGTGAATTATTTCATTTTTAGCAAACAAGGATGTAATGATTTACATCTGATCTATTATATTTGTCGTATGATAAATTTTTTTAAACATATTAATTGACTGCAGGACAGAGAAATCCGAGAACCTCTTTGTCCTACAGCAATTAATAGGCTTGAAAAATTTGTCATACAATAAAAAATCGATGTAATTAGTCTTATAATGTTTCCTTGTTGGAAACATTGTTGGAAAACGTCCCATATTGTATAATCATTGTATTCGTTCTTTTGACAATTGTAAAAATATTTTCATCAAACAAATTTTTACAATTTTTTATATTGTGAGTATACATATATTCCGAATCGATTTCCCGAATCATGCATATTATATATGCAAACATTTATATGATGTACATATATAAATCTTAGAAATACAGAATGTCTGATAATTATTGACACAACGCTGGATAGGCAGAACGAAATTAAATCGAGTCGAAAAATCCTGTATCATTTTGCCATTTTCGCAATAATTTAAGGGGTGTTGGTGTGACGGCCAAACTCCGACGGAATTATTGTTTTGCTAATTAAATGCTGCTTATGGTACCTCTTTTTATAATCCGGAGACAGGAGCTAAAAGAAGAAGAAGAAGTTGCCGATTCATTGTAGAATCGGTTAGTTTACTAAATAAGTAACTATGATTTTTCGTACACAACTTGTTAGTTGTACAGCGAGTCGTTTACCTCAACTAATGGGAAAAAAATAAAGTCTATTTGGCCAGTCTTAAGAAAATTGGTAGTCTTAATCGTACAAGTTGACTGTTGGCCAATTTTACTAATTCACTGACAAGATTTAGAACTACCGATTCAGTGTAGAATCAGCATTAAGGGAATTCTAAAGACGATTAATAAGTACCATGGTACCCAAATATCACCCCGAGACACGTGAATAATATCCAGATACTCCGGTACCCGGATCATATATTTTCCATTGGTATTTTCCATATGTTTTCTATTTGTATGGTGAAATTCCGCGCTTTATAAATATAATTCTATAATATACAAATGAATAAGTAGAGACGATTTTGGCTGGATCTTGATGCCTAATAACATTTTATACATGTATTTTTTTTTTTGTAGAAACCGAAAATAATCACGCCAAAGAAAAATTAAAGGATACATTGAAATAAAATGGACAATCCTTATTTGTATAGTTATAAAATCACTGTCAGTTAATTCAATAATTTATTTATGAAATTAATTCCAAATGCGAATAATATTGCACCACAAAACGTTAATTAGATAATACAATATTTTTCATTAATAACATTTGTTTCGATATCGTTTCCTCCACTCTAAGCGTCGCGTATTGCTAAACATATTTGATATTTCTCAAATATATAGATTTAAACTTGTGAAGTTTGCAAGGTGTATAATCCGCGAACTTGACATTTGACACTTGATATGACATTGCGCATATTTCGAGTTACCGTTTTTTATTAGCAATATTGAGAAAAAATAAACAAAATTTTCGAAAAAAGAAAGTAAGAGAAATAATTATGCTTGATAGCGTTTCATGACGACGTTATCATGCTATATTAACAGAATCTAAAAGTGTATTTCAAATAGAAAAAATGTTCATAAGATATTTTCTATCTCTGTGATATGTTTAACAATGAGATCATTAGTATTATAAGTTTGCGTGACACAGAACTGGCCAGAGGCAGGTATCTCCATTTTGTTCTCGTAACTGTATTATATGTTCGAGCACTAACAGTAAGATATTTTGTTGACGTCTGCTCTTTGTATCTTTGGAAAAAAAAATGTCCAACAAGCGGTATTATGTACCGTTCTTGTACTAACCATATAAATCCATCACATTTTGCTCGAGCTTCTAGCTTTATGTATAGCTTAGAATGAGACTTTTTTACAAACACATGTGTTTCTCTTAAGTTTGTCTTAACTTGACCCACGCATAATTGACACGCGTGTGGAGTATGCAAATGCAAAATGTAATTTAAAAAAAGACAAAAAAATTCAGATCATTCCTTTTTGTGAAACGCTCGAGATTTTATTTATCAAGCACCGATTCTTATACAATTATATCACACTGAAAAAAAAGCTTGGCTATTACAACAAATTAGATGATAAGATATTGCATAGCATTTTTAATTGGCTGCAACAACCAATTTTTGGTTGCAGCAGTCAATTTTTGATTGTGTTAACCTATTAGTATAGGATTAGTATAAGCTAATGCAATCAAAAATGACTGCTGCAATCAATTAAAAATGTTATGCCATATTCAGCCAATATTTTCTTTCAGTATAAAACTCACTAGCGTTATGTATATTTTCTTTAAATTTTGATGAATTTTGCTATGATTTTTTGTTTTGTTAATAAAGCGAAATCGCAATCATATATGATATAATCCCAAGTGAGTATATAATTATCACTACGCGGGTATATATATATATATATATATATATATATATAATTATCACTACAAAATAAGAAAAGAAGAGAGAAACTTAAGAGAAAGAGAGAAAGAGAGAGAGAGAGAGAGAGAGAGAGAGAGAGAGAGAGAGAGAGAGAGAGAGAATGAAAGACACGCGTGAGCAGCGACTCGTAATATTGATACCTGCCTACGGCTTTTCTGTTACTAGGGAGGCGTACGGTATTTGAGAGGGTGGGTCAGCCGGTAACTAAAGTCGTCAACCCTCACACCGGCACCGTGATTACCGTGTCGGCCGACGAGGATGGGGACGCTATTAGCTCCATACAGGAGTACGAGTCCGCCGCGGAGGAGATGCACGCACCTAGAAGCGTGTGCGCCGAGGAGGGTCCGGCCTCGCTCGGTGCGGTTGATCTCCCAGATGAGTCGGACAGCCGGGCGCTGAATCGTAAGCTCACAGAGATCTGCGCGGAGATGCGCTCGGCAAGTGAGCCGGCGATCAACAGCGTGCCTGATGAGAACATATGCGAGCTGCAGGATCGTCGTGCTCTATGCGCGGAGATGGCGGCCACGACGACAACAACGACGTCAATCGACTATGAAAAGGAGGAAGCGTTCTGCGAGGTGCCGACGAGTCTCAGCCTGTGTGCCCAACCAGGTGAGATTCCGAGCAGCCCTATGACACAGGCGAAAGAGACCGCGTTATGGTGCAGCAAAGGAAGATCTATCGACAGTCGTACTGAGGACTATCGCAGCGAGGCTCACGAGAGGAATCTCGCCAAGGCTAAGTACGTCGTCAGCTACGACGATGACAGCGTTACGCTGATGGAGAACAAGACGATGCGAAGCGATAGGAGTATCGAGATATGGCAGTCGAACTTAGATGAGAGAGTCAAGAGACCTGTCGCGAGAAGAGCTATCGTTGATTCCGAAAGAATCTCAAGTTCCGGTACTATACAGAAACGCCCAATTGAACAGCGGATGACGCGTGCGGAAAAATATGTTGTTAAAAAGGATGATGATAGTGTCATCAAAAACGCGCGTCGCATGGATTCGATGATGAATTTTGGCATGAGGAAAGAGGAAAATGACGCTGATAAAAAGAAAATGGAGAGCGCAAGAAATACTAAGGTAGCGAGAAACAAATATGAGATGATACGCAAGAATAACGAATGGAAGAGTCAAGATTCTCCACAGGAATTCACCGATAAGGATCGAGTTATGCTTAAAAATAGAGAAATTAAATGCACGAGAGAGCTATCTTCTATTGACTTGTCCGAGCCAATGGAATCAATTGATGACGTAATTGTGAAGAGAGAAAATCCTGTAAAACCCATGTTGGATGTGGAAAATGTGAGATTGCTATCTGATCATGACAATGAGTATGATAA
>Ga0157363_1000626_pt1 | contig 27430 bp, 19 predicted proteins | sample AttsexASBM1_FD_111477 | JGI IMG/M metagenome (GOLD analysis project Ga0157363, IMG submission 111477) | Fungus gardens microbial communities from leaf cutter ant in Ribeirão Preto, State of São Paulo, Brazil - Atta sexdens ASBM1 | ecosystem: Host-associated > Fungi > Mycelium > Unclassified ... | reverse complement strand
TTTCTCTCTTATATTCTTTTTTTTCATACATATACTCTATCACACACACAAACTTTTTTATCTCTATATATATTATATATAAAAAAAAAAAAAAATATAATATATATATATATATATATATATATATATATATATATATATATATATGGCGTATGTGGTGTAGATATATATATGCATACATATATGTGTATACACATACATGTATATTCATATATTTATCTATATATATCGATGTATATAATATAAATTTTTATGATAAATCTGGCTCATTAATAAACTCTTACATATTTGTTACAAGCGGAGAGAATCGGTCGTTTCTTTTTCTTCCTTTTTTATAACATGTGTATAGCGCGACACGCACGATTAGCCATAAAAATTTTCATATGTCCAAACTGGAAGAAAGTAGAGATCTATTGAAAGTGTTAAAATAACTGATATTAATAAGGTTTAAAAATATAGCATTTCTTTCATCACTGTACCAATTTTTTTCTTACTTTCTTTCAGTTCAGACATAAAGCGTTAAGCGTGAAACACGTATGTATCTTCGTGGAAAGAAAGGTAACGCGGCTGTAAAATGTAATAACGTAAAATGTAATAAATGTAAAATTCAGCTTCACCCTCGTTCTGTATACGCATGTTTGTTTTTGTATCTGTCAGTATGACTCGACTTTCAACGTTTTTTCATTCATTAAAGTAACACATGGCAATTCCTCACTTGTGTGCGCCTATTAAATTTATGATCCGAAAAGAAAACATCTTAGCGATTGCTCTCTCTCCAGAAATAGTATTCTTAAAATTTCCGAAAATCGATTTTTCGTTTATTCGCATGCTTTTTGAGGAAAGAAATTCCAAAACGACATTTTTTTTTCATCCTTGACCAAAAAGTCTTAAATTGAAAATCTTTACGCTTACGCCAATAATTATAAAAAAATCGTATCCTTACAAAGATTTATCTGCCTCTTTTGAGAATGAAACAGAAGATATATGCAGTTTTCGAAAAACATGAGTACGATTTCTTTAAAATAACTGGCGATCAGCTAGTATCTCGAGAATAATGTAGAGAAGTGATAGGCCAAACTTGAATTTTGCATCTGGAGGAAAGCCCCGCTACTTTCTTTTTCTACCTTATTATATGCCTACGAACATTTTTACTTCCTATGCTTTCGTGTACTTAATAAGGATTATTCATATAGAGTATGTAGTATGTAGTAAACATTACTCACTAAAAACACTGCAGCTTTCTTTTTCCTCTCGATCGAAAAGTTTTATGCGCCACATGCTGCATTTCTACGCGTGTGTATCAATGTACGTCTGCTTTCACGAATGATGAGATCTGCACAAATTTAGCGAATTCGGAATGGCGCAATGTGGAGTGAATTGAGAAAAACCAATAAATAAGGAAAACATTTTACGTAATGTAATGTAACAGGAAAAAAGTCAATGGAACAAATGCCAAAAAGCAAACGAAAAAGAACCATAACGCGACGACGCACAAAATTTTGCGAATTCATGCGGAAAGGATAGCTCGCGAAAAGGATGATCTTTGAAGAAAGAAACGCGCGTTCCTCATTCGTAAAAAATTTTTCTTCTTTTATCTTTTATTCATGTGTTTACGAATGCTATAAACGTCTCAGATATTTTTTCAAGAGTTGCTTTAAATTAAAGCGAAAGAATTAGTAACGAAGGACGACTATGTTATCCTAAATTATTTGACGCGCTGCAAGTTTCAATTTAAGATTACAATCATTGCAAGCATTTTAGTTAATTATTATTGATGGTCCCGGCATAATAAACGCTTTAAGAGATAATAGAGAGTGCCGTTAAATAAATTTGGTGAAACAATGAGGAACGCGTGTTTTGCGTTTCTTTTGCGACGTTCGCAAAGATCAAGAAAAAAATCGCCGAACACACAAAAATATACAGTGGCTAGTAGCACTAGTAGTAATAGGAGTAATGGTAGTAATAGTAAGTAGCAGCAATTATATAGAACTTTTCCCTCTACAGATAGAAATAGTAGTGATTAAAGTAAACTAAAGTAGACAAAAATGAATTAATTACGGCGAAATTGTCTTAACCGCGGAAAAGCTCGATTCCCTTTTTTTCATGCCGATCGCTCGACTTGACGATCGCATCTTCTCGGTCGCTAACGTTCCCTTGATCGATAGTGATTCAAGTCGCAAAGAATCCCGCCGGAATTAAAATAAAAAGAAAAGATAAATTAAAGGGCTCATTATACTTAACGCAGCGAGTGTGAAGCAAATGCAAGCGCGGAGGTTGTCTCCGTCGGCAATGCACAATCTTTATATCTATATACGCGTATATATGCGTATCGACACCTCGGGGCGAGAACGAGCGAAAGCGAAATCAAACGAGATGTATTTACTACCTTTGTTAGCCCTTCCATGAGGAAAGGAGGGAAGATTTAACGGGATATATTTTTGCCCGTTCCAAATCTAAGAGGCTGACTATCCTGACCACGAGGCATCGATATTTCGATTGAGAAAATGGATAGACCCACCCCATAATGTTATCCTCCATCTCTCTTCTTTCGCTTATGATTAACATTACGTTTTCTCTTGAGATGCATTGCATCCTACCGCTATAGTCTTTCACTCTTTTTCCATCATCCACCTCTCTTTCTCTCTCCTTCACTCATTCTCTCTATGAATACAGTGTTCCTTTTGCTATTGTGATAGTGTTTCTCGCATTTCTCTTTTTTTTTTTTCCATCCCTACTTACTATAGTAACGGCGAGACGGCGCGGCGTCGCCGCGTTCGCTATGATTATCAAATAATTAATTATTATTATTTCGTTTATGCATGCAACCATCATTATATGGGTGTACTTCCGTTCTTCCTCTCCTTGATTATCCTCTCCTTCTGCGCGTATCTGCGGCGTGCATATATATTTAATTAATAATAATGTACGTATATTATATAATAGAGATACATATAAAAGTATATATATATATATATATATTTATATAGTATGCGTGTGTATTGTGGCATAGACATGTGTCCATGTAGCATATCGCTGTCGTTCGTTATTTCAAAATTCCTTTTTAATGCGCTAATGAAGTTTGGCCCTTCGGTCGCCCTAGCGTCGTGCAGGGTCGGACCGATTCTTCTACTGTTGCTTTTTCTTCTTTTTCCTCTTTTAATTCTTCAGGTATACAAATTCCGTAGCCTTTTGCGTTGTCTTTTGCTCTGCTGCGCGAAAGCTGCGTTCTCGTTGCTGCAAGCATTTCGCATTCATTTCTTTCATTATGTTCTGCTCTTTCTTTATTATAGCATTTGAAAATCTATTTAGCAATTAATTTTTCAATCCTTTCTCGTCATGGCAGTTTCTTTTTTTGTAAACTTGCGCGATCGTCATTGAAACGTGTCGTGTAATGACGATCCCCGGTTTTGCATCTGTTAATTTCTTTTTTTAATTTGATTATATATTAGAATTCTTAATCTAATCCCTGATAGATTTTCTTTTCGAATTTGAAACGTCTGAAAATTCACATTAATTGCAGCTTTCGTTGCTTTAAATATTTCGAAATTGTTAAAAAAAAGTGATCGATGTGTGATCTTCATTTTCGAACTAATAAATGTTTGAGGATCAAAAATTGATCTTTTCCTCAATGAAGACTGATATTATTTTGATTATTTCAAAAGTTTCAGTTTCCTTTTCGACTTTTTCCTCTAATTATAACTTGAAAATTTTAATCAAGTTCTTCATCAATTTCTTAAGATGAAGATTAATGCTTTGATTGTTTTCTCAAAATTATAATTTAATTTATACAATAAAAGAAATCCGAATTTTCCTTTTTCTTCCTGAGGATTGATATACTTTTTATACATCATTCTTTTATTGTTTTCTATTTCAATACGCTGCGCTATCGCTGTTTGTATGCTGAAAAATGTTGTCCGTTGTTGTATCTTCTGTTGAATGTTCTTTTTCCTGATTCGCTTTTTCTATATCTAATTTATGTTGCGTTAACACAAACGAGAAATCACGAAGCGAATTACGCCGTGAGTCGAAAAAATCCTGGGAAAAATCTCATATTGATAATCACAACAATTGCGTTGCAGATACAATGAGTAATTAACTTTTACATAAATCTGTTATTTCGGTCAAGCAATTTTTTAAATATTATTGAACATAATAATAAGCGTTTGCAAAATTTGTAAAAATTGCAATTAATTTAAAAAAATTTCAAGTGTGTGTTGTCGATAGAGAAATTTCAATCTTTGTAATGTAAAAGTAATGGAATTTAAAATGATCCAATAGATATGTTTAAATTTAATCGGACGGTATAAAGGTAGTAGATCGAGCATGAAAAGTTGATTTCTCAATTCAGTGAGTACAATATTCTGTGACGCGTGTTTAATTTCGTTATGAGTAGTGGTCCCGTTTAAATCACCGTGTTTATTGAATTACGAGGTCGGAAGTAAAAATAATGTCGTAGTCGTATGTAGATATTTTGCCAGGATACGTTCGATTCGCGACAACGTATGTACAGAGCATTATTTTATGAACACATGTACATATGTACAACGTGCATTTCGACTTTGCTGTAAGTGGACATTGTGGTCGGAGGATAATGTTGAAAAGTTAACCCGGCAGTGGTACAGCCCGGGTTTATCATCGCGCCGAAAACGGGGGAAAAGGGGAAGATTATTTTTCCGCGGCTTCCTTGAAAAAGTCGAATCGAATCAGCTTCCGAACATGTTCGTATATTATTATTGGATTACAGCACAACTCGTGTTTATTCATTATTTTATTACCAAATAACATTTCCGCATATCTTATATAACTATATGATTTTTTGTGAAATTTTATATCTCTTTCCAATTAAAGACACGTGCTCCGATCGGGCACAGTTCACGCATCATTTACGCCAGACGGAATTTAAATGATCGGAAGAAAATCGATGTGTTGCATTACGTGTATACATATATTTTGTATTACTATTTATTGTTAAAAATAATCGGAACATGATCGATATGCACTAATATATAATCGCCTTACTATATGTATACATATATATATATATATGCATACATATATATTTATATACATACACATATATATATATATATACATATATATATATATATACATATATATATATATATACATATAGAGATTAACGTAAAGAGCACCTGAAGACAAATGATACCACTGCCGGGCTAAAAGCGGCGTCTGAGCGATTATCGGCGGTAGTATAACACTATTTTTATGTTTGGTATAAAACATAGTTCTTCCCGGGAGTGTGTGCGTCGTTTCGAAAAATCGGTATCGCCGCAAGCAGGGAAAATCGCAAGCGCGTGATCTACAGACACTGTTATCCGAATGTACGGATCGACAGCGCGACATTTTCACGAATCATAGGAAAAATGAACAAGCGCATCACGCACGAATGTTAAATTAGAATGGCAGAAAAAAAGGAAAATTAACAACGGAACGTAACGCATAAGTGAACAAGAGTCCTGTTCCCGAATCGTGTTCCGAAGGAGTCCTTCCGCCGATCGCTCGAGCGTTCTGCCGGAGCTGATTCTATCTTCTTTTTCTCGCTCGGTGCAACAAGTGAATAAACAAAGACAAAAAAAATAAGAAATAAAGAAAAAAACCAAGATTAAAAATACGGAAGGAAAACGCGAACAACTATTCTTTTCTCTCTTTTTTTTTGTGCGCCTGGCAGCATTTTTTCACTTTTTTCGCTTCTTTTAATTTCATAGAATTCTTGTAAAACTTATGAGGTAGCGATGGTATTACGTAAATTCCCTGTTTATTCATTCCTCTCGCGCAAACACGGAGTGAAAGGAAAGAAAAAAAAGAATTTGCTTCCTTCTTTTGTATGCGGGGATATTTCCACTCCGTGTGCGGAGTTTTCTCGCTTTCTCCCGGAAACGGCTATTTTGGGTTTTAGTATTATTAATCTCGTCTCTCGACATTATCTCCAGCGTCCGATCGGTCGCCTCATCTCAGTGTTGGCAGTGTGTGAACAGCCTTATATGTGAGATATAGTTACTATCGTGAGGAACGATCGATAGATCGTACCTTGAATCGATCCTGATCGCACGGTGAAATTAAACCGTCTGCTTTTTTCCATGAAAAAAATCCGCGGTTTCTTCTAATTTTTTTTTGTTTTTACAATAATTGGAAGATTGCAAATTTTATATTTCACTTATAAAATATTTTCGAATGACAGAGTCATCGTATCTGATAATTTTTTGACGATGTTAGAGAAGAAAGTAGAATATTGAATCTCTTTCGCCTCTTTCAATAAACGATGAAACAGTTTTTTTTTTACCGTGCGATCACTTTCTTGCGGTGTGATCATTCCTTAGCATATATAATCAGTCGCAAAATTTGGTAGCAAAGTGAGACGAGGCACACCTGTGCGGAAAACTGCGTACAAAAATGTCGCTCAATTTTTCTGTTCTTCCATCTTCTTTCGTTCTATCTTTCTTTCACACACTCATACACACATACGCACACAAAACTGTTACTCTTGCTCTCTTTCCATCTCATTCACTCGTATCATTCGCCCCGTTCGACGAACGGCTATTTACGGGTTGCACATAATCTGGCACGTCGACTAATCATCCGCCTTACGTTAATTAAGTTTAAGCTTTACATATAATATATATCTATGTACAACAGATGTATAGTGTATATGCGCTGTGTAACTATGTATACATAGGTATATTTCTCGGGGATTATCGGGGGAAGGGTAAATGCAGTGTAGAGAATAAGTTACATATCCGCGCGGTTCTCCATCATAATGCCCATTATTGGCAACAATAGGATAATAATAGATAATACACCGGAAGTCCCTTCAACGGGCTCCCACCGTCGTCATCACTTTTCCATTTTTACTCTCTGTCACACTCTACTCTTCTCTAGCGTCGTTTAGATCACCTTACGAATTACATTACATTTTCCATACACATTTTGTTTTCACTCTCTTAGCGTTAAAATAAGCGCCATTCTTCTCACCTCTCTCACTGTCCCTATCATCTGGAGGCGCGACAACACGCCCAAGGAGCTTATCTGATATACTATCTGTTTAGCGGTATCAACCTGTCACAGTAATAACAATGCCCAAGTGTGTATAATAAGGCCTTCGATTGCCGCCACGTGCCCGGTCCCAGAATTGTTTCTTTGTGCCGAAAGTACTAATCACTCCCATTTGATTTTCCCAAGTGGACGTCCGATCGCACCCAAAATATCTGGATAAAAAGTCGAAAAGAAGATAAGGATCGTAGTTTCCTTTTTTTTCCTATTCTTTATATTTTATTATTAATTCAATTCAATTTTCGCGGTTATTTCCAATAATTGTTGGATTTCCGAGAGAATTGTTGGATATTCGATCATTATTAATTCGTAAAATATTAAATATTTGCAATTTATCCAGATAGCTTCGAGGTGCCAATCGCGATGTCCGGTCGCTGCGTATATTTTCGGAAAATAATCGTTAATCCGTCAAGGAACGAGAGAGATACATATCACAACGAAACAGTTTTCCTCCTCCTCGAGTGAGATTCGCGAATAAATCCGAAAAGAGAGAGCGACTGTATTCCCCTTGAAATTTTTTCGGCGGCCTTATCACCGTTTTCCTGCACTCGAATCGCACTTACTCCAAATCTCTATCGAAACCCTAATACTAAAGCCCAAAATAATCTACCTCTCCTGACTGCAATCTGCCATCTCTGTTTTACTTTTGCTTTTGTCAATCACCCCCCCCAAACTTAAACGCGAACGCGATTCTCGTCTCATTTTTGAGCGAGAAGCACGTGACGCGTATTTAATATTAAAAATCGGTTTAAATCACTTCTTATCGCTATTATTACTTATTAGTCGCTATTATTAATTAAAGACAAGTATCCTGCAATCTGTTTGAATTCCAAACGGGCCGCGGGTGCGCGACCCTGGACGCGAGTTGTCTTTCTCTAAACGTTGCTCGCGAACGCGATCGCGGTGATGCGGGATCGATCGTCCGGATTCTGCATGCCGGAATACATGTACCTATATGTAAACATATATATATATTTTTTATATATCAATATATCTTGTCGGTGAGTCGTGAGTAATGTCGGTGGAGAGAGTAATACGGAATAATGTCGGTCGAGAGAAACGTTGCTTCATTTCTCTCTCCTTTCTATTTCCGGATGTGCTATGCGCTACTGTGGTATACAGGATGTTCCTCCTACAGCAATTTCGCTGTATCGAAATCGAGGGATATCGAAATTTCAATTCTGTCTCCATTTTTCTTAGAAGGTCTTCGCGAAGGATTTGATCACTACTCGACTTTTATCGGATCAAATGCCGCTTCACTTCAATATTATATATGGCTTTAGTATTCCTCTCGATGTTCGCTATGTATAGTGATAAGAAAGAAGAGCTTTAACTCCTATATCTCCTGGAGGAACTCCTGTTGTATGGCGCTGGCATTTGGCTTTGAAGGACGCATTTGGATGCCGTCCGCAGAGAATTGTGCTGCGTTCATGACTGGTCCTGGATTGCGAATGATCGATCAATGAAAACGAGAGCACCTAGTTTGAGCATCTCGTTCGTCTGACTCTTTCTTCCTGTCTCTCTCTTATCTGAGTGTATCTTCATGGAAAGTCCGATATATACTGCGAATCGCGTAGCTGTTACGCGTTAGACGCTCTCTTTATTTTCTTCCTTTTTTTTTTAGATACCTTTTCTCGCTCGTAGGCGTGTTCGCCTGAGAGTCTGCCGTCTGTGCACTTTTTGTTCTTTTGCAATTTCACTCTCGTAAGTGATACGATGCGTGTGTTAATTATTGTTCACGCGTTTGTACGAGTTCTGTTGAACTTATTGAAGAATGTTCGGCGATGTTCCGTGAAAGACGTCAATTCTTTATCGGTAACGATACAAAATTGCGTCTAATGAAAGAACGTGACGGAAGATCGGATAAAACTGCGTTGTGCGAGAGTCATTAGAGACACATTGACGATGTTAGAACGCGCGTTCGTACAAAGAAAAACGGATACAATACTTATTATTTTTCGTTTGCATGATAGTTGAAGTGTTGTCTTATTTTTTTACTAATTGATTCTCCTGATTATTGTTTTTTCATATAACGATGACATTATTTATGTCTTCTTTTTCGGCGGAATGACAATTAAATTTTACTTTTTTTCGCTCGAACTTCCTATTTTTAAGCTTAATCTGCCGGAATAGTACAATCTTAGCCGAGCTTAGTATAATCTTCACTTTTTACGCGATCTTCGACAGTAAAATACTCTAGAATACTAACATTTAGCAATAAATCGATTTTGTACATTTGTTTGTCGATATCTCTACCAGTAGATTAAGTTATATTCTTCGCCTCTAACTTTTCGCGCGCCTCATTGGCGCACGTAATAATTTATAACGTTAAAAATTTTCTTTCTTTTTTAAGTTATTATTATATTAATAATTTCATCTATTCAATCATTGTTTGTAATTTTGTTTGATTTGTACATTCTCTTTCTTTCTCTCGAGCGTGCGAGCAAGCTGTCTCTCTTTTTCTCTCTCTTTCTCTTCTCTTTTCCTTTGTCCTTCTTTTTTTATCTTAACGTTTTTTGAATGCTTGAGGAATCGGCCGAATAATGTTCACTTCTTGTTTTTCCTGATCAAAGAGGCTTGGCTTTTTATTATCTTTTGAAAATTACAAGTTTCATATTCTTTTTAATTTTCATTCTTTTCTTCCAATTTTTTAACCTTAAATTTTTTCTAAAAATTCGTCGCAACAAAAATATTCAAACTGAAAGACCCAATAAACGAGTGAAAGGTGTGAGTTTCCGTATGCGGGGGCATATAGATCTATCCGCGGGAAGAACGCAGCGATTAACGTTTTCGCAAATTTATAATTTTGTACAAATTTCGTAAACACTATGTATATTATACCTAAACTTTAAAAAAATTTTGAGGCAATATATTCCAAATGTTTCTTTACGCGCGCCAGAGACCGGCGATATGATTTTTCCAAGAAAAATAAATTCTGTTTCTCTCGTTGAAATATCGGACGCCGCGTTTTTTCCCGGAGCAAAAGCTTCGTTCGCTCAATTTAGAAAGAGATATTCCAAAAGAGGGCGGGTGGGCGATGGTACCTATCGAAAGCCGACTCGACGAAGTCCTGACCGAGTATATGTAATATAATATATCCATCAGGAACCTCTCCTCGGCGACGACGGATCTCTGTGATAGGGGCGATTCGCGTGTCTCGCTTCGCGTCGTGCTTAATTCTTCTTCTCTCAGGTGTCCGGTCACTGTTTTCCTTTATCAAAATTTTGAAAGTATGGGCCAAAAAGGAAATCAAAAAGATGACGCGTGATATGACATTAGTCTCGAAGTAGCGTAAATGATTCGTCGACCGTGAGAATAAACGAGGGCTTGATTCCGTATTTGCTATCTCCCATTCTGTTATCTTTCCTTTTGCTCATTACCTGCGCTTCACTGTAATTGTTCTCTTTGTATTTTTTGCCTCTGTTATCGTTGCACTCTATTCGGCAATCTATTGCTGTGTTGTACTAGTTTTGCATGCTGTGCGAACGTTATTTCTCTCTTGTCCCTTGGCACTTCCTTCCGTTTCGCAACTTTTTTTTCTTCTTTACAAGCTTTAATACAAATCTCTCCCTCTCTCTCTCACTACTTCCCTCTCCATCTTTCATCATTTAAATATTTACGCTTGATAAATAACTGCTCGGGCACAGGTCTGGGCGAGGGTACTGTACCTTTACGGTGGTACGACGCGAGCGGGGTCCCTCGCATAAAACTGCGAGGTTCCTGGTCCGAGCCCCGTCTCGCCGACGCGCGACGGCCTCGCCGAGCAGACCCGCGACCGTCGCTTCTTCGAAATATATTATTAAATATAATATACAAATTTATATATCCCACTAAAAAATCTCCTTCACGTCATAATCTTCCCCTCCCCCCCTCCTAAAAGCGAGCGAGCACAGCGCAAAAAGCTGCGCGCCTCATCCCCCCCGATTAACTCTTATAATCCTCTCTCCCTCTCTCTCTCTCTCTCTCTCTCTCTCTCTCTCTCTCTGTTTCCCCCTTTCTCTATAACGTTAATTTATCCGTTTTCCTGCTAAAATCATTTCATTTTGCCACTCCTCTCTCTTTCTCTCTCTCTCTCCTTTTCTTATCTTACATTAAAAAAACTCTCTCTCTCTCTCTCTCTCTCTCTCTATTTTCTCTTAATATCGTAAAAATTCATTAAGTTATTAAAAACATCTAACAAAAAAAATTGAAAAAGAAAGATTCACTTGGAGTCTCCCCAACAATGTATCAAAAATAAATCTACGTTTTCAGACTCGTTTTCCTCTTTCATTCTATTTTCGATTTTTTATCATTTTCTCTGTTCTTCTTTACTCGTGTGCTAATTCAGCGCTTCATTCTTGCGCGATGCAGCAGAAAAGAAGAAGACTCGTATTCTCGTCGCCCATCTGGCGTTAGATATGTGATCTACCTGATCCTCACTTCTTTCGAGCCGTTTAGTTTTTACATTCAACAAAATGTCGATTATATTTAATCTCCATTTATATAAGATTTTTGTTTCATCTAAGCTTTAGAACTAGAAACAGGGATAAACATTCAATCGAGTCTACGAGCTTCTATATATCCACTTTTATAAACACGAGTTAAAGTTGATCGAGGTTAAAAATCGAAATAAGATTTCAAGATTTTTCTTTTCAACAAAAGAGACAGAGTTGAAAAAGACATAATATCATAAAATTAATCAGTCCTTGATTTTTTTTCGGAAAAAGCCGAGAATTGAATTTCTAGAGTATGCGCGAACAAATTTTTTCGCGGTTTAATTATTAAGTTTAAATTTTGAGATTTTAACTTCGATTTTTACCTTCTCACTGTATTTAGCAAGACAAAGAACTTTATGTGTAAATATTATCGTTAACGTCAATCAATATTTACGGAAATCACTTTTTTATATTAAAGAAAGATTTTCCTCTAAATTTAAAGTCTAGATTTAAAGTCTAGAAAACAAAAATTATATAAATGAAAGTTAGCTAATATCTTTATGGTTTTGAGAACAAATGTTATCGACTCGAAAAATATAGATTAGTCAATCATTATTTAGTGATTAACATAAAAAAAAATACGCGACAAAGCGTGTTTTCCTCTCTTGCAAAGTATTTTATTCTTCATCAATTAACGTGAAATAATATTCACATATTTTAGAGTTTTAATTTTCAGCTTTTTCAAAAAAAAAATAAAGAAAAGGAATAAAGACATTACATCTTCTTTTATCTTTCGGTGTCCCCTTTAATTCTTGATTATCTTATTTATTCTTAACCTCATGTATCTTTGTACTAAACGCATACCGAACGCCGAGAGTATAAATCAACGAGCCTGTGAGGCTCGTCATGTCGCCAGACGTGAACCTCCGATGGAGATTCACATGCTGATACCGGTGTCGCCCCGGTTGCGCGCCGATGAACTCGATAATCACCGATCAATCATGAAAAGTAAGTCTCGCATTTCTGCTGGATAAATTCGAGAGGTAATTAACGATTCAGATATTCATGAAAGAGAATAAAATCGATCGTTCTCGTCAAGTTTGTGCGAATATTTGAGAACGATTGAGCTCCGATCGGCGCGAAACCGAGCGCCATGATTGATTAGTCCGTTGTATTTGTTGAATTTCCTTGGTTATGCTTAACGACCGCTCTGCAGGGTCGGTGTTCTCAATTCTGAATCTGATTTGATTCATCACGTTCCCCGTCTTGCTGTCTCCGCCTCATCTACCTGCCGCGCGATCGATCGTCTGGAACCTCTCTCTCATTTTTCCTCTCTGTCTCTTTCTCTTTCTCTTCCCCATATCGCTCTAAAAGCATCACTTAGGAATGTCTTCAGAACTCGATACAGCGACTGTGACGCGTACTCGGTCATTAATATATCGAGCTAGAGCAAGGCTTGAGGTTGTTTTTAATAATGTAACATCACTGTTGGAAAACGCGAGATTGTGTCTCGGTTTTTTTTTCCTTTCGTTTCGCCTCGCCGAACGTCTTCGCATTATCCTCGGATTATCCTCGTTTCCGAAAGGAATCTCTTGATTCTGTGCAACAGGATAATAATGGCCGATTATACGCGTTGCGAGTCGCGATATCGATGCGAGATCGAGATTATTGCGCTCCGCGGTTCTCCGCGCCCCGGCCGGATCCTGCGCGCCTCTAACAGCTATAATTTGCAAAAATTACGGGGTTCGCAGGCTCTTCGGGAGACGCCTCGCAGAGGCTCCGTCTCGACGCTCGTCTCGGCGACACACCATCCGCGACGAGAGTAAATGTCGCGATCAAATGTCGCGACATCTCGCTCTCTTATATCGTCCCTCTACTTTCCTTTTCTTCTCTTCCATCTCTTGCCTATCTCGCGTTAAGACTGATTCTTCCTTACTCTTTCCATCACCTTTCCTCGCCGTTAACTTCTCTAATCAGTAATCAAATTACTTATTAATTAATAATTATTATTCAACACACGCACACTCACACATTATTACATTCATGGTAAAAGTAAAAATCCCTGAAAAGTTTTGTCTGTTCACTTTTTGTCCCTTATGTCCCCTCCTTCGCTGTCTCTCTTTTGCTTCCCTTGTATTTCTCTATCTTTATCTCTTTCTTTCTCTCTCACTCGCTGTTCTTCGTTGCGTACCGACTAGTCGCTTTTTCATTCTCTCCGTATGTTTGAGAGACGTTTTTTGAAAACATGGCATAAAATGGTATTTATGTCACATCACTATAGTATTACACGATCGGACTTTCATCTCCTTTCTCCCTTTTCTCGTTTTTCCTTCTTTCTTCTTCATCAATCACTCGTATCAGCGACTCGATGTCTCGTCGACGTTGTTTTCGACGTCTGATGATCACTCGTCGGTTTTCTCTCTCACATTCTCGTATCTGATCCCTCTTTCTTCTTTCTTTCTCTTCCTTTCGTGGCTCTTGATGAGGAACTTGAGGCGAATAGAGCGTACACGACGCATTTCACTTCACTACGAAATAACTCAATACGAAATAACTCATAGTCGCTTCTTTGGTATTACGTGCGAGGAGGGGCGGATTGGGGCGCGGGGGTCGCTTCTATTCTCTTCTCCTCCTGAGACATCCTGGCTTATGTCTACAACCATCAACGGATCGCCGTTCCGCGATACACGGTCTCGGTATTATTTAAGTCTCGTATATTATTATTCAACGTCTCTGAATTGTGTGTATAAAAGAACTGTACCTAATCTGTGTTTTTTGTTGCTTTCTTCTTTTTTTTTTTTTTAAGAAAAACCGCTTTCCTCCTGTAGTACTAGTAAGAAGTAAGTAAATAGTATATAGCGATAATAGTATTAGGTAGGTAGTAGGTAGTAATAATAGTAATAGTTGCAGTAGTAGTAACAGATATAACATAATATGTAATTGTCACTTAACTTCTCTGTATATTATTAATAACTTTAATATTAGATAGACTTTTTCTTTTTTTTAGGTTAATCGGTTTATCGCTTCTCCCGCGCGTTTCACTTTCCTTTATCGTATTAAATCTTTAACCGTAATGCAATGAGGTAATAAGGTTGTGTGTGTTTTTCTTTTTTTCTATTTTTTTTTTAAATCAGTTTGTTTCTCGTCGAAGTGTCCTATTTCATCGGCGGCGGTGGTTTCGTTAGCGCTGCGAAATTGGGTCGTGCGCGGCTGTGTGTTGTCGCTTCATCGCTATCGCGGGGGTGTGCGCGCGGGACGCAGGCGCGACGCGTAGAGCAAAGGGGAAAACGCCACGATCCTCGTCAACGAGGATGGGAGTTCGTCGTGAGAGTCAGCGATCGCGTATGGGCAGTGTCTACCTGGACAAAGCCAGATTCGATAACATATGTTCGGTGCTCCTCCGATCGATTGCAGTTTCGCCTTTGCTTCGCCTACCATTGCCGAGCTTTGCGTTTAAGTTGTAATTCAAGAATCGCAATCGTTTTTTCAACCGAGTACCAATGCGATTAATTACAATATGTGTATCCCCATTGTCGAAAAGGACACTTAAGACTTTAAATTAATCATTCGCACGTGATTAACATCGATCACGATGAACGCGCCCGTGTCGAACCGAACGGAGGGCCCAGGGCCTCGTTGACTCTTCAGATTGACTCACAACAATCGAGTCTTGGAATTAGAATCTTTGGAATAACAATTCTTCGTTCGAATTCTCAGAATTAACTCGCCGAATTATGGACTCGCCGAGCACTCTCTTCTAGAATTCCCGCGTTGATTCGTCAAGTTAGGACTCGTGAATCATTTATAAAACTGATAATGGGAATTGTTACTACTTCACTGAGTGCGAAAGTCCGCGAACCTAGTTGTTGGATCTCGAGTCGAGTTAATTCTCAGAACATTGCCGGGCGTCTTCCCGTCGCGATCTGCGCGTCGCGCACCCTCGTTTGAAGCCCTCCCTCATCAGGGAGGGTCGCGCGCGCCCCGCGAGAGGAGGAGATCGCGATAAGCTCAGCCTCTCGATGAGAGAGAATGTTAAAGCGACGACGAGGCCACTCCGGCGAATGAAGCGGATGGGCGTTTGTGGCGTCGGTCCGCGTCAGGTCGGTGTCATCGATGTTAATGTTACTGCGGCGATGATGGTGGCTGCGGCTGTTGCTGCTGCTGTTGTTGTTGGCTCGATGGCGAGCCGACAGACTGCTGTTGGGAACTGGGCTGCGACGTCGTGCCGCCCTGGGAAGTGGCGCTGCCATCTCTTTTAGAACGGGAGGTACCCTCTTGGCTGCTACCGCGACCGGCGCGTGCAGCACCACCGGTTCCACCCGGTGTACCTGATTGCAATACCATCGCGCGGATTCTTCTCTGTGCCGACTAAGAAGAAACAGAAAGTATTTATATCCATCATTATTTTAAATCTCACATTTTACATCTTTTCTAATGCGTCAATAACTTGTTATTTCTTTTAATGGATTTAAGAAAAAATAATTATCGTACTTAATTATTGATATAAGAATACGAGATAAGATAATTTATATATTTCGTAACAGATATCTAATATTTATCTATTTATTTATAAAAATTTATGTAAAAAATCAGTTCCTTACCTGAACAGAGAAGAAGGGACCGATTATATGGACAGTTGTTTCCTCTTCTGCTGAAGGAGGAGTCGCTTGCTGTTCTGACAATTTAATAACGCTACCAGTCACGCGCTGTAATTCCCTCACGTTTTGACCACCTTTGCCAATAATTCGGCCGACTTGAGTACTGGGCACGAGAATTTCGATGGTCAGTCTAACATCTTCGGTACCGGCGACGTATCCCTCTTCCCGCATCTTCTCAAAGATCAAATACTGGGCCTGAAATCGCAATTTTTGTAAAAATGATAATGTAAAAATAATAAAAAATGCAATAAAATTGTATTGCGTTGCAAAATAGAACTTGACATTTAAATTATTATTTTTAAAAATGTAAAAATATAAAAATTAAATCCCTTCGTTATCTTGAAGAAAATTCAGAAGTGAATTAATATCAAACGAAAAGAAAAAAAAGATGTCGAAGGGTCAAACGGGGCCGATTCTCGCATATTTAACGAGATCGGTACGGGGCCCTTTTCTTTAATATTCCTGCTGATTCAAGTTGATGCATAGAAGGCAACATCCACCCAAAATACAACAGGGTAACCGCGAACACTTTTACGAACTTTAAGGTTCTATACAATTTTTCTCGTCAGCAACTGGATTCGAACCCGGGATCTTTACAATGGTAGATCGACACGATACCTATCTGCCAATATGACATCGACATTATATGGACAGTAAAACAGACTTCAGACATTATTATAGTATTATTAGCAAAAAGTCGGTTTTAGCTCATATATTTAAAATGTGTTCATTTTAAATATATGTTATAACAAATAGATCTGACAGAGCTGTATATAAATATTCACGTGTTTAAAATTGAAGAAATTATAAAAAATAAAAAAATTATAAATTATATATATTATAAATTATATATATTAAATTATATATATTATAAATTTCGCTCTTGCTTAATTAAGGAACAACGAAGAGTTATTGCATTTACCTTCCACTGAGATTCCGGGGAGCCGACGATGGTGACCTTCCTCTCAGTCTGTTGCTCAGCCGGCTTATCTTGTTCAAGAGGAGCGATCTTTACGCTCGCGCCGGAGAACCTGATTATGTTACGGATATGGGAGCCTTTGGTGCCGATGATGGCGCCGACACTGTTGTTGGGAATGTAGAGGAAAGTCGTCTCCTGGGTATCGCTGGCGGGGACGCCCTGTTGAGTAGGCAGGCTGCTCTGGTAGGGATATGGGGCGGGTCCAGAACCATAGAGGCCGGGACCACGGGAGCTGTAGCCCATGCCGGCGGTGGACATCATGGCCATCGGGTGCAGGCCGGGGAACATCATGCTTTGGGGCTGGCGAGAACAATCATCATATCGATTAGAAGCTTCGTCGCGTTGCGCAACGGCATCTCTGACGCAATCCATGTATTTTACTTGCGCCAGATCTCAACGAGGTTGACACAATCAAATTTCCCTAGATTAACTGAAAGCTTGATGAAAAAATTTACTCTTGCCACTTTAATTTCTGATAAGTAAATATTAAATCTAAAATTTTTAATAGAACCCTTCGAGACTCGATTTTCATGTAATAGGATCACTTATAAGTCACTAAAATGTATTTGTGATACATTCACGTGAATATATTTGTACATTTATACTGTTTGTTTTTTTAATAACTTCTTTCACGTTTATATTTTTCCTACGTTTATATTTTTTTAATTTACAAGAGATTTCTAAGAAAAATTGTATTTTATTGTACAAGAAAAAATGAGTAATATGCGCTAAAACTCACAGCCATAGCTTGCAGATCATTTTCGTAGCTTTGACGGAGCTTGCTGGAGATCATGGACTCGGCTTTGCTCATGTTGTCGATCGATCCCTTAACTGTGATGATGCGTTCGAGATTGAAGCTATTGATGTCGTTGATACTGCTAACAGTGATCTTCGTATCGGTGTCCTGCATGATTCTCTTGATCGTGTTACCGCCTTTACCGATGATTCGACCGATGAGATTATTGTGCGCGAGGATCTTCAGAGTGATCTCACTGTCGACAAGTAACATAATATAATGTAATTAACGTTAGTCAATTAACGGTAAAACAACGATTCAGTAAAGCGATGTAAATTAACAATATTAAATTGTGTTTACATATTTAAAATAATATGATTACAAGAATATTAGTGTACTGAAACCGAATTAACAGCATATGTTACTAGAAAGTATATCATAACAGTATTAAAATAGATTTATATTTAACATAAAATATATAAAAATATAGTCTATTTAATTTATCTATCTAATTTATTTAATATACATCTACTCGACCAGCAATTACGATTATTATGATTCCATTTAGAATTCGAAGATTCAAAAAAGCCAAAACTAACTCGTACCCCTTGTTCGTGTTGTTGGCCTCCTGTTGCATGACTTCCAGGATCTTCTTGCAAGCATTGGTGCAGTTCTCGGGATTGCCGTAGATAGTGATAGCTTTCTCCAGAGAGCCAACGTTGTCCTTACGATGCACGTCGACCCGGGCGCGCGTCATCTGCGTGATCTGCCGTATGGTGGAACCTTGTCGGCCGATTATCGCACCCACCATGTCGGATTGGACGAGAATACGCAGCGGGAAATCCGTCTGGCGACCGGAACCCGGCAGTCCGGCGAAAGCCACGCCGCCGCTGCGTTGGCTGCGGCCTCTGCGTCGGCTCTCCGCCGAGGACATCTCCACTTTCAGCGGATTGCCCTCGAAATCGTAGCCATTTAACTGGTTCACAGCCCTGCAAATAACAAGATCAATGAGTGTCTTTGCTAAATGAAGTAAATTAAAGTAGTCAATCCTGGATGGATTGAAACAAACAGACGTTATGAGTGTTCATTCGTGAATTCCTAAAGTCCTAATGTGAATTCCAAATACGAATGTATACATCCTGTAGGAAAGAATTTTCACGATTCTTCGTAGCGAAGAAAGAGTAAGCAAAAGTGAGACAGCGACCTCTGCGCTATGAATTTTCTAAATCTTCTAATTTTCTTGATCTTTTGAAAAATACAGTAGATAAAAGACCGTGTCGATTACGTACTGTTGTACTTGCTCTTGCGTCTCATAGCTAATGAGCACGCTTTGTGTATTTGGATCCCGCGACGGCACTTTTTCGATGTTTTGGATCTGGCCGTAGTTGGAGAACAGCAGGTCCAGCTCTTCTAGTCGTATTTGAGCCGGTAGATTGCTTACGAGGACTTTAGCAACTCCGCTGCTGCTGGAAATAGAAAATAATACGGGATTAAGCGACATATTAAGCGAACATGAAGAAATAACACAAAGAGAGGTAAATGATACTTTATATTAACACACACACACACACACACACACACACACACACACACACACACACACACACGCACGCACGCACAAACATGCGCGCGTGCGCACTTGTTCTTAATTATTGTCTAATAACATGATATTAATATCATTAACAGCGTATAACAAATGTAAAAGATATTCCAATACCACATCATCTTGCGTATCCCTTTTACGTATTCCAATTCTTGAGTGAGTAGAGATTGTAAGCGAAGAAAGAGAGCGGCCATAAAGTGCCAGATTTGAACGAGACTCTGACAGAATTACACGGCAGCAAGCAAGATTCCAAGGATAATCGGTAATAAACTTTGAAAGCCGAGTTATAACATTCTCCTCTGACGGGGAGTCATCGGTTGTTTACATTACATAGCGACATTGTTGTCTTACTAATATAACGAGATATATCTGTGATATGTCACTTAATAATATTAATATCAAATTTATCAAATTGTTTTATAAATTATAAAACTAATTATTATATGCAAATTACAGAATTACAATATACAAATATTATATATTTAACAACAACTAAGGAAAAAATGCATGCTAAGTAAATAAATAAAACTTCATGCGTTAAGTAAAAATTAAACACAATTTTTTTTTTCAGAAATCCTACAGATATCGGATATTGTCTCTTTAAACTTCAAATATGTATCAAACAACGAGGATGCTTAGTTTAATTTTACATTGTCGGACTTTCTTTGGTTTTTATTATTTAAAAAAGCTTCCTTGACAACTGTTTGTGAAACAATACAGAATAATTTTTAATATTATATTATGTTGTAATATTGTATATGTATTATATTGTAACATGTATCATATTATATTGTAATATGTAGACATTATATTTAATTGTATATGTAGACATTATATTATAATTTGCAATATTAAAAAGATAATCCGATAAGATTTGGAAAAGTTAAATTTGAAATTCGATTAGAAATTATGATCTTCTTATTTATATAAAAAAAAAAAAAAAGAATGCAAAACCAGGCGATTAAGAGTCAGTGATAATTAGTACGCAAAGTTTAATCTTGAACTTTTATTCCAATAATTCTTTGAATGTTTCGACTCACTTTGGAGTCCTCTTTAGCAATACAAGCATTAAAATTTTTTCCTTTGCATGTCTAAGGAGAAGTCACACTCAAATTTGCTGATTTGATGTTGTACATTCCTAAACACGAAAAAAAATCGTTTTAAAACATTGAATCAAATAATGATAAGATACCAAATTAATTGCAAATTGAGAAAATTTTATTGAACACATGTTAATGATAGCTCGTGAGAGAGACATTTTATTTATAATTATTTTAAATATCTTAATATTTAATTTAAAAAACTTCAATTTGTCACAATTTCACGAAGGGTCTTCCATCAGTACATCATTAAGGATTTTAGTATGTGTGTTATGTCTGACAATTTAGGATTCTATAAAAAGGATAAATCTTTTGAAGACCTTGGATCATGTATTGAAATAAATATTTTTGCGCAAAATGCGTTTGAAATCGCATGCCGTTAACGCGCTTGAAATTTCATTTTGACCGGCTTTGCGTACTTTGTTCGGGTTTGCACGAGCGTAAACTGTGCTTGCGCGTTTAGGTGTATCGGCGCGGCCGCCACGACAACATGAATGAACCAAACGGCAAGTAAGAAGAGTACGCGAAGCATGAAGAACAAAAAGGAGGGTGGAACAACCGAGGGAGCGACTCTCACTTTCGTACGTATCGATTTTTCAGCGGACCGACCCACTCATCGACGATGCCGCGGCTTTCGAGCAACCTTGAAGAAGACGGCGAATGACCCTGTAGGATCTACTCGAGTTCGAGGATAAACTCTATCGCACTTGCGTGAGATAAGACTGCGAATGATCAACCTTGTGCAACCTAGATTAGCTATGAGCATGTTTCTGACCAGTTAGATCACGAATCCAGCTGTCTGGAAATATCATCAAGTTAAAATTAAAATTCTTTCAAAATTGGTCAATAGATATCGTACTTTCGAATATTTTATTATTTAAAAATTTCTACATAAAAAAATTATCACACTTATAGCTGTTTTAATAAATATTGTATCGTATTATATTGTATTAAGATATTAGACATGCTTATCAAAGATAAACATATGTTAATTAAAACTCGAGATTAATTTATAGAAAATTTTTAATTATATATTTCTAAAAATACAATTAATTTATAAAAACGATAAATTTCAATAATTTTAAAATTATTTATTAAAAATAATAATTCTAATAATATTTGCTTCTTGAGATATATTTAATAGATTAGAAGCTTTTCTCTTCATGTAAAATGTTCGTAAAATTCTCTTCTTGTAAAAATAATTTATAGAGAAAGCGAAATGTGCTCGATACACGCAAGAATGCATTGTTGAGTCGCGATGCAACGAGGGATCATTCCGTATTAATGTTGCAATTCACGTTGAATTCATGAGTAACTGCTGATCATGAATTTATTTAATCAGCAACGATAATGCTATAATGTCGATTTCTATTCACGTAATAACGCTTAAAAGAAAATGCATGCAATTTTGTCAGATAAAAAAGCGATAAGAAAACTGTAATGCAAAATATTAGTTCATTCATATGTCTATGATTAAATGTATAAATGAACATGAAGATCTCAAGAATAAAATATTCTTTCTATTTCTTTAGATCATAAAAATCTTAGAAAATAAAATATTTAGAAAATCATTTTCATTTTAATCACAAATAAAATTGTATATATTTGGGGTTTTTCTTAATAACAATTAAATTTCTGATGATATAAATCTTTCAGATGTACATTGTATTTACATTAAGTAATTTATTAAACTATATTTCAACTGAGGAAAGTATATATGAAAATCAACAATAAATTAAGCACATATTCGTAAAATTGAGGAATAAGAAGAGGCAAGGGTAAAATAGACAAGGATGCATTAAACATGCGGGCATTCGTGCACGCGAGGAGGAAGAGGAGGACGGAAGAGGTACGACGGATGGCAAGCAATACAAGGGTGGAAGGGGATTGGCCTTTGTTTCGCGTACTTCCCTTTAGGGGATTTTCGGCGGTATCCATGACATAGCGCGAAGAGTGCGTGCACTGTCTGCCTCGTGGTATCCGCGGCCTATCACCCGCTGGAGAACTCCTCCTGTCTCTCTCCTCTTTCCCTTCAACTGCCCTCTCCCTCTCTTCAACCCTTTTGCACGCACGTGTGGCTCGTTGGCGATTTCGTCGGGTCACCTTTAACGAAAGGCAGTGGATTTTCGCGAGGCAAGGGAGAAAGAGGGGTGAGGAGAAACCGAGAGAGAGAGAGAGGGGGGGGAGAGAGAGAGAAAGAGAGTCTTTGCGGACAGGGATGGATCGCAGCGGATCACCCCCGTGGAAGAGCTTTTGATGTCCTAGCCTAAGACACCTTTTTTCGAGTACTCTTTTTCTTCCGTCCATCCCACTCTCTCTCGCTGCCCTCGTATTTTTTTGTCATTTAACAAGTCGATGAAGCGAGCATGGTGATCGAGGTACTGAAGAGAAAGGGGAGAGGGTAGGAATGAGGAATAAATAGAAAGCATGGACAAATTGATCGAAAATTTTGTTGGTGTCACTAACGCGATGTACATGGATACTTTTACGAAAGAAATAGAGGAATCTCTCTATTTTTGAACAATAGCATTAAATTGCTGCACAATTAGCGGCTCTGTGCCGATTTCGATTAAAATCAAGAGTCCTCTAAAGTTGGAGAAAATTTCTCGAGATTGTTCGAAATGAAAGGGTAATGCGTGCCCACCGATGTCTCACCAAAAAGTGAAACAAGGGGAGAAAATTGGACGGTTATGTATAAATACAGCCCTGCCTGAAGAACCGTCGACGTCGTCGACTTGCGCCGTCTGGACGCACGGCGCCAAAATCGATCTTGAAAAGGGAAAGTGCCAGCGGCGTGACTTCACATACAGGCGCACACGAGAAAAATCGCTGTGTGGAAATCGCTGGTCAAGGGCGTTCACATATTAAAATCCAGGAAGTCCTTGCAATGGGATTCCTCATTTTTTTGTCATTCTAATCAGGACTGATGCATCATATACAAAATGATGAAAATCGTAATAAAATATCTCTATTTTTCTCTCTATCTTCAAGGTAGAATTTAAAAATTTCTTATCTTATCCGTCGATACATTAAACCAGTATATCAATGTAAATACTGACGGAAAGAAAAAAAGTTTAACGAGAGATACATTCTGTCAGTTGCTCGGCAATCAATTATATGCAACTTGTAAATTAAAGCACTTCTGAGAGCTGCTGTTATCAGTTGATTCTTTTCTTTTATATGTAACTCATAAAATGATACAATACTTTTTGATCTGTTTAAAAAATTTAAATAGCAATCACTAATGAATTTAAAGACTGATGTTTTAGATATATTTGTCTGATAAGTCTCTATATTTATTTCAAGGAATTTTATCTCGATTATCAGCAAAAACAGAAGGACATCGATCTAAAATGCGATATCATTTGAGAATCATACCATCTAAACATAATTCAAACTCGTTTATGTGTCGGAGGGTGGGAGGACACGTAATTGCACGATTCGACGTGAGGATCGCGTGTAGGTAGGGTACCTGCGCGACCACGTGACACGTGTGTCGCGTCGCTTTCTAGTTACGCCTGCGTGTGCGTGACGCACGCACATGTATATGATGTCGGCCGAGGCGCCACACACGATGATATCTAATTGTCGTAAGTGCGATTTCATGAGGAAAACCTCCTTCATTATTATACTGTTCAACTGAATGATTACAATATAATAAAAAGATTTATTAGAAAAATGATAATAAATTAATAAAAAAATTGTTTACTGTTACAGTTAAACATAGAAATATATAAATATATATTCCTCATATTATTACATTGTGTTATGTCATATATAATTTTAAAATAAAAAAATGATCAATTAAAAATAAAAAAACGAACAAGATTTGAGAAGAATTCAAGATGTAGAATCGATTTTTTAAATATCTGATATGATTCACGAGTCGTATTTAAGATAAATACGGAAAGGAATGACTAAAAATTTTAAATTATTTAAATATCGATGTAATGATATAAAAAGCAAACGCATTCCAAAAGGAGACTTGCGCATTTTAATCGAAATGATAGCGTCATATCGGTCTATGGAAAAGTAAAGACTGATGTCTCGTTGTCATGTTATCTATGGATAAGGTAGATAGATAAGGTAGAAGTTCAACAGGAGGTTGTTAATATTGACACTAGCAACTAGTTCTAGTTAGAGCCATCACCTTATTTCTACAATGTCGACGCTATGTATCTGCGGCAAACCGCCGTGCGTCAGCCAACTTCCAGAAATTTTTCCACGATAAGCATGGAAAGCGTTAGTACTTCACTACAGGAAACCAACAATATGCGTCACCGGATATCGAATTAAGGGTAACACGATGAGAAAAGTATATAATAATATGCCAACAAGTCAACTAGTCAACAGAAATGAGCTATAATTTTCAAGCCATAATCCGAATATTTTTTTGCAAAATTGTATAAAAAATGTATCATTTTTGTTTAGTGATTAGAAATTAGCTCTTAATATTGAAGCGATCAATGAACGAACGTCCTCAATTCCAGCGGATGTTTTTGCGATTATTTGAGTCAAATCGTTATGCAGGAAATTCTTGAATACAAAAGCAAATGAAATGGAAATTAAATTGCGTAAGGTATAATGACGTGTTAAAAAAAAATGTTACAGATAAACAATTAGAAAATTACGAAAATTATTAACACATCGATTTTAAGCATATTATTTTTCCTTATATTATCATTAAAATAAAAACGTAAGAATTTTTTTTTATTGATATTAAAATTAATGTACAAATGAATTTTGTTGAAAAAGCTTTTGCTAATTGTTGTCTCATGCCAATGGAGTCATATGATAGCTTTAGCTAATTAACTAAAAATCTGGAAGTCCGATTTCTAGTGTCAAAACAGCGACAAGAGTTAATCCGACTCATTTTTACATGAGCACGATGACACAATATTACGAAACCGATTACAAAATATACAGTGTAAGGCGCTACACAAACAGTACAATTCATCATACAAATTTCTTCTATGCTTTTCACATTTTCCCTTATTTTCATAATTACGTATTATGTGACATGAATAAAAAAAAAATAATACTAGAAAAAGAAGACAAGTACTTTTGCCATAATCGACCTAGTTAAGAATTTTAAACAGTTTCCATGAACATAAAATGAATTCAAATCAGATATATGAACGACTTTCACTCTTTGAAGAAATAGTTTATGGTGTTGAGCGATTTATATATGTGCGCATTTAGAAAAATAAAAAACTGGAGCTATTACATATTTTCAATATTCTTAAATTATTTTCAATAATATCGCGATTAAGACATTTAATGAATATTTTTAAATATCAAATCTAATTCGATACAATATAAATTCAGAGCTATTATAACCCAGCTGATATTAGCTGTTTATTTATTAATATGATATAATCATGAAATAGATTAGATAAATAAATTCAAACATTTCAACTATAAATGTAGTCCTTTTCAATAAATAAATTAATGAGTAATTAAATTCGCATTTTAATGATATAATCTTAGGTTGCGAGGTTTTCTATTCATTATATTGTCATTATGGTCTTTGTGATGTGTTTTTTTAATTTGCTAGCTTTCTATCTCATGATGTGTCAAAAATTTGTAGACTTAAGTGGACAGAGAAATTACAATTTTAACTAGCTGGACTATAGCTCTGAATTTTTATATTGTATCGAATTTTATTCATCGTATAACATATTGTAATTATAATTTTACGTCAAATTTAATTTTTTTTAACAATACAATTGTGAAAATGTACAAATGTGAAATTGTCTTGATAAAAACATTTAATTTAAAATATTCTATTTCTTGGATTTCAAATAATAACAAATTTCTAATTTTTAAGTATATTGGTTTGCCTTTTGTAAGAAAAATTTATTTTTTTGTTAGAGAAGAGAAAAATTTTAAATGTTGAGAACAATAAATTAAACCAGAAAAAGAATTTATAAACAATAAATTGTATAATAAACTTAATGTTGAGTGTCTAAATGCATCAGTAGCTGCAGGACGAGTGCATCGACACGATTGTGGTAAATTGGAGGAGGGAGACGAATAACGATGTCACGGCATTACTTGAAGATAAAAATGAGGAGATAGGGAAGAACGCAATAAGAGAAGAGCGTGGTAAGAATGTAAGAGATAACGAATAGCGGCAGTGATATCAGAACCAGAAATTGCATAACATTTGCGAGTAATCGCGAGCATCTGAGAGCAACGCGTTGCGAGTGTTAGTTATATCATAGACATTGTTCTAGTAATTATTATTGCTTTATAATTATGATATATTTGCGCGACGCAACGCGATAATTTAATTCAATTCTCGCGGTGAGAAAATTGTACGTTGCATATAACCGGAACTTATACACCAGGCAATATATTTTGGTATGGAAAAATACCAGTCTATATCTATAGATAGATAGCATAGCTAAGTTGTTTATAGACTTTCTTGAACTATAGATAACATATAATACGACTCGCTGTCTGGAAAGATGCAATTTGCACATTTGCATTATCACATAAAAAGTTAAAAAGGCAGATGAAAGGCAGCTGTAATGAAAAAGAGAGATGAGAAAATATATACACATGCTTTCTCTTTATGAAATAATAATAGAAATAGTATCTTTTGCCAAGACAACAATTTATAGAGTACTAATGCAAATCGATCACTGATCTTTCATTGTCATTAGTTATTAAATTGCCAATATATATATATATATATATATATATATATATATATATATATATATTTATTTTTAAAAAAAAAAAAAAAAAAACAAAAAAAAGGGAAAAAAACGAAAAAGGGGGGACCAGCAAAAAGGAATGGGGAAAGAGGGGAGGCCACGTGATAGAAAGAAAGAGGGTGGGACGGGTCAAACTGGGAAGG
>Ga0157363_1000625_pt1 | contig 27435 bp, 18 predicted proteins | sample AttsexASBM1_FD_111477 | JGI IMG/M metagenome (GOLD analysis project Ga0157363, IMG submission 111477) | Fungus gardens microbial communities from leaf cutter ant in Ribeirão Preto, State of São Paulo, Brazil - Atta sexdens ASBM1 | ecosystem: Host-associated > Fungi > Mycelium > Unclassified ... | reverse complement strand
ATCTATATATACACACACACACACACACACACACACACACACACACACACACACACACACACACACACACACACACACACACACACACACACACACACACATTTGTACACACACATTTGTGTTGTATATTGCGCGCGCGCAATATACAACACAAAATATACATTACAAATATCACGTACTTTTAAAATATTTATATATTGTTCAATAGTCTCATTTTGTTTCTTTACTCTTGTAAAAAAATGATATCGTTCAACCACCTCTTTTTTTGGTGGATTAAAATAGTTTTCAAGTTTTTCAATCAATATATCCATGTTATCTCTATCTTCCACATTGTCAAAAGAAAAATTTTGTATTGCATCAATACCAACTTTTCCAATCCGATTTTTTAAAAGATTTGCGCGGATTTCATTAGGTTTATCAATATATCCAGTTAAATTCATGAATATAATAAAATCTTCTTTCCAGCTTTGCCAGTTGCTGGCCATATCGCCTTCTATTGTTAAAGGATCTGGAGCACGGGCGTGTACCTCCATGATAAATGCAAAACTTACTAGAAAAAAAAACAAAAAAAGAAAAATACAAATTAATTAATCTTTTTCAAAATATAAACTTTGATTTATTCTCTAAATTTGTATCAGATTGTACAGATTAAAAATACAAATAATTTTTACAAGATTTTTACAAAAAATGTAAATGCTTAAGTAAAAATTATAGAAAAGAAAATTCTTACATTGATATAAAGAAAAAAGAAAAAATTATCAAATATTAAAAAATTGTACTTTTCCAATTGTGCTTTTTCAATTATGATAGGAAAGATAAGTTTGCTATTATCCATGTATATGCAAAGATTTTTCCTTTGTCTAAAAAAATGCTAACAGGTGTAATAAAACTTTTCAGGTTATCATTTATGAAAACAATATAAAGTGCACCAAATGATATAAATTTACTGCGCTGTGTTTGTACTTTTTGCATGCAGTTACGATTAAATTTGACACTTATACGGACAATTAATTATATTATGTTTAATTTTACAATTATTTTATATTTATTTTTAATTTTATAATTTTATGATTATATATGTAATTATAAAATTAATAAAATATGTTAGGAATTTCTCAGCATTAAAATGATAAAAGTTATGGTAAATGTTCATTTTAGGCGAGGCCTCTCTAATGATCTTGTATGTTGTCAAGGTCATGATTCTGAGTAATCTCCAACAACTTTTAACCGTCGCTCGTTATCGATTATAAAATTAACAAAAAAAAGTTTGAAAAAATAACGTTTTATTCCTCTATATATAATATTAAAAACTGTTTATACTTTTCCTTGCTTACGTAATGGTTTTTCATCGAAAGGAGTTCTATTCCACCTCTCCCCTTGCTCTTACAAATCGCTTCCGCGTAGAAATCGTGAAGCAAGAGGAGGTGGGATGAAACTCACATCACATGAACAATAAAACATATTTTAAAGCAGAAAATTTTTATTTTATATAGTAGAAAGAGACATCATTTTTCAAACTCTTTTTTAATAACTTTTTAATGGATAACGAGCGATGACTAAAACTTGTTGGAAGTTACTCAGAATCATGATCTTGATATTAAATATATTAAATTAATTGATATTAAACATATTAAAATATATTAAATTTTATCAAGACTTTTTTATTGCTGAAGAACAATAAAGAACTTGAAAATATATTAATTCTCGCTATACTCACTGGAATCCCAATAACTCTTGTGCAATAAATCGAGATTTTTTTCGTGTTTCTGAACTTTTTTTTTCTATACAATTATAAGAGTAAATTTTTCTTTTTCTTTGAACCAATGCATCTCGAAGTTCCTTAATTCTACTGACTTTTACACATAGTGAACTTATTCCTCAATCAATTCTCCATTGATTGAAAAAAAAAAAAATTAATTGAAATGTGTCCATTTTTACAAAAGTTACGATAACAAAATATGGATGGGGTCCTAGAGATCCAAGTATGTATATCAAGGATAAAAAAAATGTGTAGCTAGGGTTAACTATACTTATAAGACGTATATTTATAATTATTTCTATTAATCTTATTATATACATATGCATATACAGGATATCTACAAAGAGATCAAACTTATATGTTAATGAGGTTGAGTAGATGAAAAAAGTTTATATAAAACTTAATCCAAAAATGCTTAATTAGGAAGTTATAAATATTAAAAATTTTATGAGTAAAAATTTGGTAACATTATTCAAGTAGCACGTTTACAAAAGTGCTAAAACAGCACATGTAAGCTTTTTTTAGCGCTTTGCAAGCGTTGTTGCACTACTTAGGTAGTTCGATGAATGGAAGCCTGCATTCTTTCAAAGAGGATGTATTTTGAAATGAAATGAAAATTATGTTCAAAAAATGAACAATTCACTAGATTGAATTAATGAAATTATAAGTATAATGAATATGCTCACTTCTATAATTTTCATCTCATTTTAAAATATACAATCGATTCCCTCTGAAAAATAAATATTTTTAAATATTTATTGATTAATGATATTATTGATAATATCAATTGTTACAATAGTTACAATAAATTCTTCAGGCTTCCATGACAAACTAATAACTGCAGAATATTTATTTTGCAACTGTTGAGTTTTCTTTGTTGCAATAAAACTTCATTTTTTAAATAAAGAATAATCCAATGTAAAACTATAATTCAATCAGTATAAAAAAAACTTTCAACAGTTGCAAATTAAACATTCTACTGAACATGGCCAATGACTATCAAATTCTATCAAATATTTCTATTGTGCTACAAATACAGTAGTAAATGTATATTCTGTTTATAAATCTTTGAGTATTATAACTTTCTAATAAAGCATTTTATATGTCTATATGAATATATGTCTATATGAAATATTTTTTTTCAACACGTGTTGGTCATCAATGGCTGCGTTCAGCAGAGAAAGCTGCATTAGGAGCTCCGCACAATAAAAGGAACAAAGAACAAAGAATAAGAATTTCAACCTATCAAAAACTGTATTCCACAATATATGATTTCTGATAGGTTGAAATTCTTATTCTCTGTTTCCTGTTCCTTTTATTGTGCGGAGCCTCTTATATTGTACAAGTATAATATTGATTTTGCACCTGGGATGCTATTCTGTAACTTTCTGTACACGCCTACCGATAGTTGTCAATGTATTTTGCAAAGCTTTTTTATCATACAAAATATCTGCGCAAAATACATAACATCAACAGCTATCGGTAGGTGTGTACAGAAAGCTACAGAATTGCGTTCCTTGGATATATAGAATGCTAATTTCTTTAAAATAGTATAAATTCAAACAAATAGACATAACGTTCCAATATATATATATATTTCTAATTTTTTAAAGATATATAATTAAATACGCCATATTCAATTTTGCAATTAAATTATGTGTCTAGAATGACTCATTATAATTAACGTAGCATATAATCTCTACAATAATCATTCTTCTAACAAGTTTTTAATGTACTTACCTGATTGTTGAAAATAAGATTCCGCACTTGTTCGATGCAGAATATTTAAATAAGTGTATAAACCTCAGCCGTGAATAAAAATGACTGAACTCACTACTCTTCAGCTATCCGACCTTGACTGGCGATCACTGGCGATGGTAGATAATAACACACATATCAGATAACGTAATCATCGGTATTGTACCAACCTACGTGTGTATGTCAGTAAAATGTTATTACGACACGGGTATTCCCCACGCACATGTATATCACCATGGGCGCGTTCAAGCCTAGTTTCCACCGAGAGTTTAACGGTTCAAAATATAAAAACCAACCACAGTTGAATTCCCCTGTTACAATCGAACGACAGGGAAATAATTGTAATTGATTGGTTCTTACATTCTGATCCTAATTAAATCCTCGGTGGAAAGGCGACTGTGTGTTATTTATTCTGGAATTTAAAGTTCAATATATTTAATTCTAAATATCACACATGGATAGAATGTGTAAATTTAATTCAAAAAGAAATTTCACATAATATATTCTCATATTATATTAGACAAATATTCAAAGTATTATTTTTTATGTTTATTACCTTATTTTTTTTCTTCGCTTTGCATGTTGGAACTTTAATAAACAAAATTTTCCAATTAAGAATGCAAATAAAATAAATTTTATATTACAAGAATTGACCCGCTAACACTGGAAAATTGGATAGAAAAGAACTTTTTAGGGTTTACCATAGATAAAATTATAGGCCTAGTTTTTAAGAACGGATTATTGTTGAGGGCTTATTACAGTTCTTTAGACAAAGTGAAAATTACAAAAATGAGCAAACCTCACTAGATGTTAACCAATGAAGTTATAAATATTCTAGTAAATTCGATCCACTTTCGTAATTTTCACCTCGGTTCAAGAATCGTAATAAGTTCCCTAGATTCACACTGGATCCGACATGCGTCATATAACGCTTTGCAACCAATCAGAAAACAACACTTTTCATCATGCTTCATATCATCGATACAAAATAAAATTTTACTTTCTGATTGGTTGAATATAATACGACGCACGTGAATTCAGCATACAAATTCCGGCCCTAGATTTATAATGGCTTTTGCATACTAGACCCAGAAACACTTGCCGCACGGCAAAATGCTACGCGTAACCAATAAGCTTACAGCTCCTAATATGTTTATTTGTTATTACGTCGCATTTACTCGTAAGCGTTTCCGCGTTCAGCGTGCAGAAGTCTTAAGAAAAGCGCAATTGGTATTAAGTGTTCTGATTGGTCATTGCAATTACATAATTAGCAGCCAATGATGAACTTATTTCTGTGTACTAAAAATGGCTGCTTAATGAATGATGGTGGATTTCATAATCTGTCTCGTAAACGACACTATTTCTAATATTTCTTCTAGTACTTTTGCGATGCTAACATCAGTTGGTTGCGCATTTTTTATAAATATAGGACTCTAGAACCGACAGCCTTTTTGTTGGTTATTTCGACCGCTATTTCAATTTAGTTGTCTGTAGTTCAATAAATATTTAATATTATTGTTATAGGATAGAGACCCTATAGTGCAACAGAAGGTCTGTTCGCATGTTGCATAAAATCCCCAAGTATTTTTGCACTTAAAATGAGATAGATAGATATTTTACTTTAAAAAGAGAGAACGCGCAGATGTCGAGAGCCAAAAGTGCAAGCAAACAAACTTATGCCCGTTTCCAACAATGTAAATTAACTTTAAATCTTGGTTCAACTTAGGCTGGAATCAGACTTCGCATTGAAGAATGAGATTGAAGAAAAATTGAAGTTTGACCAATCAGAACAAAAGGAGCAAAACTTCTTTGTCCTCATTGGTTGAAATTTTAATCTTTAATCTTTAATGTCAATCTTCAATGCATAGTCTGATTTCAGCCTTACTCTTCGTCTTTTTCTAGTTCTAAAGATTAGAAAAAGACAAAGAGTAAGTTGAACCGAGATTAAAGTTAATCTACATTGGTAGAAATCGGCATTAATGATTCGATTCAAAGTGTCACATGATCGATATATTTCTCTGATTGGTAGGAGTAATTCATAGTAGCTGCCATATTGAATTTACTATCAATATACTCAATATCGACTCCTGTCGACTGCTGTGGAATGAGATTAGTAAACTCATCCTTCAATGTTTTGTGAATATTTATCTATTATTTCATGCTTTGCATTGAATGTTGCATATCTTATGTACTGAATTTACATCCATCATCACCATACCAACGAATTGCGTCGCATATCACTATAGTAATAACATTATTGGAGGTAATAACACGGGGAAGAGTCGCTTCGCGTCAAAATCCATATAGAATAATACAATTATAGATCTCATTTTGTCTCTGTGATAAATTTCCTAACCTCAATTTCCTAATGTCAACTTTAACGTTTAATATCTCGATTTGCGAGGCAGAGTGATACTTTTTTCTGCCAGATTCTTTCGTTTCAAAAACGCGTCGAATAAGTCTAATTTTATTGATTTTTAAACTGCGACATTTATTCTGTATAATTATTTATTGGACCTTCCATAAGCTATTAGTCGTAAATCAGAAGTCAGAAGTTAAAAATTGACCAATCAGCCGTCTGACTTCTGATTTATGACTAATGGCTTATTGTTGAAGATATATATGACTTTAAGGCTTAATTCCTGTAACATAGTCAGGTCTTATATTTAAGGCTTCTTTAAATTTATCTTCAGATCTCTATAAATTATTTCATTGGCTACTGAGCATCTAAAGATAAATTTAAGGAAATTTAAAACTCATTCTACAATAGGCAATAGGTAATAGATTAAGGAGTAGGCGTAGAAATCAATCAATCGAACCATAGTCGAATGTGAGATGGATAACTATGATTAATCGATTTCTACATCCTCTTTAATCCACTACTGCCCATTGTAGAATGGGCTTTAGTACAAGGTCTGAATACGAGCATAAAACACCTATTGTAGATCCGGACTAATAACAGTAGCATAATAGAATAGCCAATTAAATTTGGGTCTAAACTCATATTCCTACTGCGCATTTGCGGGAACGTTACAACTTGTATTTTTACATCATGATTAAGTTCCAAATGTTCCAAAATTTCCTCTCTGAGGAAAATTTTACTCGAAATATATAGTACACGTAACGTATATTATAGCATGTAGAGTATTTTTCTCGGAGAGGAAGTTTTGGAATATAATCTATTAAAGTGCTGTCACAATAAAAGGAATCAGGAATTAGGAATAAAGAATAAAGATTTCAACCTATCAGAAATCAGATTCACTGGAATACACGGTTTCTGAAAGTTGGTATTGTTATTCCTTATTCCTAATTCCTTATTTCTTCTATTGTGATTGCATATTACTCGTATTCATATATTCGTATTCATAATCAAGCCTTATATTTAAGGCTTTCTTAAATTTATCTTTAGATATATTACGAATTATTTCATTGGCTGCTGAGTATCTAAAGATAAAAGGAGCCTTAAGTACAAGATCTGACTATGAATACGGGCATAAGTGAATATGATTTTTACTTTATCCTTTTTCTCTCTTTATCTTCTTGTTCTCTCTTTATCGCCACGTTGTGTTCGTTGAAAACGAGTCTGTAGGATCTACAGGCTCTTGCGCCATTTGCGCCGTTTGCGGCGGCGTTTGGCAATTTAGCAGAATTTAACTGCGTTGGACATTCGATTCGGAGGCTTACGAAGCTAAGCAAACTGGCGACACGATCGGAACAATTAGTAAATGAATGCGGTGTAGCCTTGTATGTATTGTAGGTACATGTATTCACTCATGGTTCATTCGCCTGGCTGGAGCCGCTGGAGCACTGAGCGATCGAGCAGGAGCAACACGAAGGCGACTGGCGAACAACGTGATCGGTGGTTCGTCGACGTGATCAAACGTGATGACGTCAGATCTCGAAGCATAGGCTGCATAGGCCGAGAAGGAACGCGTTTAAAGCCGAGTAGGGCGTGAAATCGTGCGCTCGTTCTCTCGTGCGTCGCGTCGCGTCGCATCGGCCGTCGCGTCGAATGGAAATATGTGCGAATAACAGCGCGCGCGCGCGGCCCTTTTATTCACGGGATAATTATGTTATTCGGTGCTGTTTTAACGTGATCGACAGTGAATAGTGTACCATGTTCCGCTGCATTCCAATTTTTAAAGGGTGTAACAGGCAGGTGGAATACGTTGACAAGCGTCATTGCTCTTTGCCCTGCGTCCCCGACGATATCCTTCGATACTCGAGGAGTTTGGAGGAGCTTCTACTAGACGCGAATCACATTCGTGATTTACCAAAAGTAAGCGACAAAGACTTTCTTCCTTAAGCAGCTTTCATCTTCTTTTTTTTTTCTATCTCGCACATACATGACAAACACGTACTATCCTTTTCTTACCGTTGTATTGTATATTTCCTGATGTATTAGTCTATCATCGCCGTACAAAAATTGTATTAAACGTCTTATACGTGTGTGTCTGTCTCTTTTTGCTTTGTTCGAAAGCCAGTCGATCGAGAACCTCTATCTATAGGTCGATGTCGTGTTTCTTTCAGAATTTCTTCCGACTCCAGAGGCTACGAAAACTTGGCCTGAGCGACAATGAGATACATCGTTTGCCACCAGACATTCAAAATTTCGAAAACCTCGTCGAGTTGGACGTGTCCAGAAATGGTGAGAAGCATATTAAATTGTAACAAAAAAAAACTAACAAATTTTTTAAGCTATTTTATTTGCGCTCGAGATAATTGTAATACCGAAACATGAACGCCGCTAGAAATTCCAGCAATTAATCGTAATTAATCTTATTAGAAGAACTCTATTAACAATATCTCGCGTCCTGTATGTCACGATATCGTTTTTATCATTGACACGCTACTTTTTCTTCAACTGTGAAAGATTTGCTGATTGGATTTGACTGTTCTTTAAGAGGAAGAAAAAGAAGAGCGAGTCCATAAGGACACGAGAATTAAGGAGTGATTCAGCGGTGAAGAGAATTGAATAAAAAGCGTAACCGTCGGCTTGATCTATGAAGGCAAAGTTACTGAAAGAGAATCTCGTTTATCGTACTTTTAATATTGAATGCGGCAACGCCGTTGGCCGTGCGTTAATGAAACCTGTATAACGGTGTATTTTCTTTCGCTTCCTCTTGTCGTTGCCTCTACCGTAGTCGCTGTAGCTACCCATTGCTACCGTCGCCACATCCACATCGCGTTAACCCGAACTAAGCCGAGCGAAGCCGAGGCGCCCCGCCTGTCACTGGCGCCTATCGTGAATATTTTTTTTCAACATATTTATTTCTTATTTCTTTCTCGGTCTACCTGCCGTTGTCTCTTTCGTCTCTCTTGCCGAGGAAAACCGAGGAAAGCTAATGAAATGAAGAATCTCTCTTGTATTACTATGTATTTGTAACACGGCGAGTTGATATTTTTGGGTTTCGCCAGGTAGAAATATATATATCAACTTGTTTACGCGCGCATATATGTGTGTGTTTTTGTGTGTACAATGCGTGCATATAGAAGGAATGTCAGGGAAGAAAAGAGGTGAAGCGGGACGATGGGAAAAGAGAGTGACATTCCGATTATGATAAGAAAAAATCGGTAATTTTATTTTAAAGATTACATACAATGAGTACAAAAAGTATTCATACAGAGAAAATATTTTTTAAGAAATTTATTTTTTAAAAGGTAAATATTATCCAGTGAAGAACGAGTCATCGAATTGATATCGAATCGATATAAATTCGATGATTTCAACACTAATTTACGTCGATTCGACGTTTAATTAACGATCATTTCTTGTTCGATAATTAACAATTTATTCATAAAGGCTAAAATAGACTGTATGTTTCTTGAAATTATATATATCAAAATGATGTGTATTAATTATACAAAATATATCTTCCGAAAAATAAGCGAAAATTAAAAATTGTATTGTTCGAATGCTCAAAAAGTATACAGACGAGAAATTTAGCTTTTAAAATCAAGAATACATTTTGTTTATGTTAGAATAGAATGTATTCATTGTACAGTTTGTTTATATTAGAATAGAATGTATTCATTGTATAAAATTGCTAATTAATGTTTATTTTCTACAAATAAGGTTTTTTTTTTACAATAAATTTCCTTGTATATGCTTTTTGCTCTCACTATATGTGGTATTTTTTTTTAATACCTAGTTAAACAATTTTCGTTCCTAAAATTTATTTGGGTTAACTGATACACATGTATCGCGTATTGATGGCTATTTACAAGAAAAAAAAACGCAGTTCTAAGTGAGTATTTATATTCTTAAATATGTTAGAACCACCATGAAAATCGAGGATTGCGAATAGAAGATCAGAATTAAGATAATTTTAATTTTAATCCGATTCGTCTCGACTAATCGAATTCTAATCCTTAATTTTCATAGTTCTCGCTTTTGCCCATATTTCTCAGTGAACTCTGAAGGAATATTTTTATATTAGATTAGTAGCTGTCAATGATTGGTTGACCGAGAAAGCGCAACAATTTATTGACAAGCGCGAGCATGGTCGACCATGCATGCAATCGTTACATGTTTTTACGTTACTCGAGTATATTTATCAAGCGTAATGTCAAATAGTTTTCACTTTATATATTGTCAATAGATAACGTAATAATTGCGATACCGCAAAAAAATGGCGAAAAATCTAACATTTAAAAGTAAAAAACTCGTCTGTGAAGTCAATCGATCTCAGAATTGAAATTTAATACAAATGTAAATTTTCGAGTAAATGGAGTTTTTCAATATCTATAGTTATTAGATATTATAAGTTTATAAGCTAATTACAGTATCAGCGTCTTAAGACATTATTGCACTTAAAACGGTCTTAACCCAGTGATAATATAATATTTTGACTAAAACAATTATATTGATATTTATCATACAGAAAAAAAACAGCTGAAAACTTTACTGATTCAGCAAATCTACAATCGTAACATATTAGACAGTCAATTTTCTATATTAAAGTAGCAAAGTTGACAACTGAATAACATTAACGATTGTTAAACCATCAAATCTTCTTAGCTATCGGTGTTGAATTCGCGCAGCAAATTATAGATTTGCTGTACCACCCAATTAATTGTTTTTCTCTCTTCACATTGTGCTTTTCAATTGTGCATTAAGTTTAATTATTACGACTATGGCATCGTATCATTGAGAGTGCGTCGCGATTTCCTATATCTATATAATAGATGTACGTTGCGTAGCATATCGTTGCCTGCGTGTAGGCATTTACAATCAATTATGTATTGAGAAAGATGTTATGTATTTGGTTCCGTTTACAACAATATCCGTACATTCGTTGCCACTGAGTCATCCGGAATGGTAAACGAGTGCGTGATGAATAGCCATGATGTTACACACGATACGCAACACGCAGGATAGGATAGGATAGAACTTCACTCCACCGCACCGTTCGAATGCGTAAAAGATAAAGATTATGCAATCGCAACAGGTTTCAGATCGAGAAGGCCGTTTAATCGAGATTACCGCACTGAACTATGTCTGCACTAGTTCATAGTCGCGTTGTCGCGCTCGCCATCGTTGCTGTAATGCTGTACCTTACAATCGTGCTTTTCTAATTTTCCTTCGTCTCTCTTTCTTGTTGATAATACGGATGTACATTTGATTAAGTTTAATTTTATTCAAAGTTGTAAAAATTTCTTACCGAATCGGTCCGATATAATTTGACGCTGAAGCTTTAGGCTGTTTCCACTTGAAAAGATGTATTTGTAGATGTAAATTTGAATTTTTAGAGTTTTCATACGTATATTTATGCTCGTTTTATAGTTATTTAACGACCGAATGAAATTATTCATCGATTGTTCTCAGGAATTGAGTTGGAGATGAAATGAAAATTCATAAATATGTTTTAATAGACAAATGAAAGTAGAATGGCGAGAGATTTCTTCTCGTCGTCTTCTCATCCTTTTATATAGGTTCTCTCGGCACGCAAACACGACGTGCAATACAGTAACGATCTCCCGTCACCTCTCTAAGGTAAATTACAAAGGCCGAGGGTGGACGTTTCATGCTATTTATAATGTTTATTGCGGTTGCATCAAAAGGGGCCGCTGACTAGTCGCGATGTAGTAGCGTCTGAACATTGACGTCGCTTGCATAAAAAAGGGAAAAGGGCGTAATATGTCCTAGGCTACCTCTGGACCGTCGCATCTCCATCCATCCATAAATTCTTTCTTTTATAGAATCGATCTCTCTCTCTTTTTCTTCTATAGTGTAAACTCATTGCAGGTCAATACTCGACTTGACGATTTTTTTCAATTTCAGTGTCTAATCTATTTCCGTAATAAAATATCAAAAAAAAATGCCCTCTGGTAATTCATTAATGCACATATATTTGTTATAATTATTCCTTTTACAGTTAAATATATTTTAACAGTTAATTTAGCGAATAAGTTTTTAAAATATTATATATACAAGTTTTGTTCAAAATTGTTTAATATTATACAAATTTGTTTTAATATATTTGATATATAATATATTAATTTGATATATTAATGAGATATATATATATATATATATATATATATATATATTGCACATCTAATTATAAACTTTCTTAGTCTAATTTTATAAAACATTCTTTTCAATAAAAAATTGAAAGAATCTCAAGTTTTTGTCACAATAACGTTACAGTTGCAATTAAAATGACTGCGTGATGAGAAAGTCGACAACTGAAAGAAGTTGTCACGTATTTTTTTTCGTAGCGGAATCACGCTTTGTTGTAATTTCCTCTCGTCAGTATTGTGTTTGACTCTTGCAATATGACGGAGCCGTTCTGGATATGAAATGAAATACTCGACTTATTATTTATTTATTTATTTTTTAAGTGAAATGTTGTATAAGGGAAGATATGTAAAATTAGGAAATTTGGAAAGAATGTAAAATTGAGAGAATTTGTTTAGTCATTAATTTTGTGAAAATATCATTAATAATAGACTGTCACTCTTTTATAGAATCAGAAAGTTAAAATGTATAGCATTGAATATTTTAATCTTGCTCGTTAATAAACGCAATTGTAAACGTACAAAGCGCACATGCGCAACCGCACGCTTTCTCGCGTGTGTGAAAAAGAGAATTTAATCATTAAAATTATACTTATTTTATTTTATACCAGATATACCAGACATTCCTGAAAATATCAAGAATTTACAAGCACTGCAGGTGGCAGATTTCAGCAGTAATCCTATTCCAAGGTTATTCAATTATTATATATTATCTTTTTCTTATTTTTTAATTCAAATAACACTTTACAATATATATATTGTATCTTCTTTCCTCTCGACAGCGTATTGTTAAGTATTCTCTTTGATCCAAAAGCAAAATATAAAGTTTCATTGATTGTTTCTTTCAGGCTTCCAGCAGGATTCGTACAGCTGAGAAATTTAACTGTACTCGGACTTAATGATATGTCCCTTACAAACTTGCCATCTGACTTTGGAAGGTAATTTTGAAGTAAACTAAAATTCTATATAGGTATTATTATATATATTATATATATATTATATATATATATTATATATATATATTATATATATATTATATATATTATATAATTTTATTCATTGTTTCACAAATTATTGAAAATACAATATTTCTCTTATAGCTTGGAGGCATTACAGTCACTGGAATTAAGAGAAAATTTGCTCAAATCCTTGCCTGAATCGCTCTCCCAGCTTTTAAAACTCGAACGATTAGATCTCGGTGACAATGAGATTGAAGAATTGGTAAGTTTTGTGATTTTTATCATGAAATTAACAATGCAGTGAAAGAATGATAACAATCATATCTTTCAGGGTGAATGTTCTCTTGATTATTTCTTGTGCATATACATGCGCGCGCGCTTGTGTGTATACATATTATATATATATTTGTATAAACTTTTATTCTTACTCTAATAATAGATTCTTATTACTTAACAAAGATATTTTAAGGATACTGATATCCACATTATATCAGATTTACATTGCTATAAAATTTTACTTTGATCAATAGATTTTTTTATTATTTGAATTTAATTTTTTTTATGATTTGACAGCTTTAATTGGTTGAACTAATTTTAGTTATAAACTTTAGTCGTAAATTAAAAAAAGAAATGAAAAGAAATAATTATGTTTATTGTATATTTTCTCTGTAGCCTGCACATATAGGACAATTACCAGCATTACAAGAATTGTGGCTGGATCACAATCAATTGCAACACTTGCCACCTGAAATTGGCGAACTGAAAACGTTAGCGTGTTTAGATGTTTCGGAAAATCGTTTAGAAGATCTTCCTGATGAAATTGGCGGGTTAGAATCATTAACAGATTTGCATTTATCACAGAATGTTATTGAAAAGTTACCTGATGGGCTTGGAGAATTGAAAAAGTTAACTATTCTTAAAATAGATCAAAATAGACTTTCTACCCTAAACCCAAATATAGGAAGGTAAGTATACAAAATGTAAATTTAAATTAAATTAACTTACTAAAAATAAAATATTAGTTGGAGATAAAAATTTGTCTATATTTTATGTTTCAGGTGTGAGAATTTGCAAGAATTAATTCTTACAGAGAATTTTCTTTTAGAGCTACCCTTGTCTATAGGCAAACTTTATAATTTAAATAATTTGAATGTTGATAGAAATAGTCTACAATCTTTACCGATAGAAATTGGTAAGATGATAAAATATGTATTTTTTTATTGTACAATTTCGAATATATAAAAACAAAACTTTTAAATTGTAAGAAAAAAATTTAGAATAATCAGAGCTAATGTTTTTCTATTCTCTAGGAAATCTGAAGAAATTGGGCGTGCTGTCTTTAAGAGATAATAAATTACAGTATCTTCCGATTGAAGTGGGACAGTGTACTGCTCTTCATGTTCTAGATGTATCTGGCAACAGGTATTTAACTTTTGTAAAATTTGTTTCCTACACCCACATAATTAGCATTATTATAATTATCAAATACATAAATATAAAGTAAGATGTAAAAACATTACATGGATAAGACACGCTTATTTTTCTTATTAATATTAAATTTTATTTTATACAGATTACATTATTTACCATATTCTTTAATCAATTTGAACCTGAAGGCAGTATGGTTAAGCGAAAATCAAGCGCAACCTATGTTAACGTTCCAAACAGATGTTGATGAGGAAACGGGACAAGAAGTACTAACATGTTTTCTCTTGCCACAATTGGAATTCCATCCTGATGGTTAGTAATAGCGTTGATTAATCTATTTTGTTGATTTCTTATCTGGAAATTATCCTATAAATTCTCTTATAAGTTTTGTCTAATGATATTTTTTTTCCTGTTAATAATATAATACATGAGCAGATTTAATTAAATTAAGACTTTAATTAAAAATTGTTACAAAGTTCATATAAATATAGTACACCCGTATACTGATCTGCATGAGACACGATGCAAAATAAATAATTAAATATTTTTATTTTTCATTTTGTCTTTTTTCAAAATTTTATTTGGAATTAGTATATAAATTCTGTAACTCCGATATATAAAACTATAAAAATAAATATCTTTAAGTCAAAGTTAAATAAAAAAGATGGCTATTCTTGTAAAATGATTCATGAGATTTTATCTAATTTTTTTAATTTTTTATGTATTTATTAATGTACAATTGATGTCATTTTTTTTAGATTCAGGTAGATTAGGAATGTTAGTTGGTATGAGAAATGTTCAAGGTTGTGAAATGCGTGAGTTGACGAGTAGCGATGATGAAGGTTGGCAAGAAAGAGAAGCTTCAAGAACGCATTCCGTGAAATTTACTGACGAGCCACCAGAAACCGATAAAGAGGTGCGTTCATTATTTTACAGATTTTTTACGAGCTAGTTTATATTATTTTTTGTTTTATCTTTTGTTTTTCATTTATTTTGGCAAATAGATTCCATTTATACGTCAAAATACACCACATCCAAAAGAATTAAAAGCTAAAGCGCATAAATTATTTAGCAAAGGAAAAAGTGAAAGTCGATCAGAATCTACGGATGAACAGGTAAGTCTTATGTTTAATTTATTTCTTGTTTTAGTTATTAAATTATAGTTCGTCGAAACAACTCATATACTGTGCATTCTTAACTTTTATACATTCTTAACTGGACTTTATTTCACATTATTTTGAAAAATAATCTCGTTGAATCTTTTTTTAGGATGTTTCTCAAACATTTGGATTAGATAAAACAGAATCTGAATCACCAATCAACCCTGTAGATATGCCGCAAAGTGTTTCTGAGCAAGAGGAAGAATGCAATATTGTACAAGACGATCATAAAATGCCAGTACTTGACATTGATGCTGATAGCACAGATACTCAACTTAATAAAGAAGCAAATAATCTGCCCATTCAATCTGTCACAGAATTTCACATGGTAAGTAACTTTTAGAAAACTCTATTTTGGTAAATATATAAGTCATTTATCTTTCATTTACTGTATTCATTTTTAACACAAAGGGGCGTAGTGATTAAATAAAGTATCTCTGGAAGTATTTATATGAATTGTGTATATACATATTATGATTTATTTTTTTACACAAGAATGTAAAAAATATATATATGAAATAGAAATATACATGTATGCGTGCGAATAATCTTTCTTTTTTTACTAAATAAAAATATTTTATTTTCGCAGAATGCAAAAACTGAAAATTCTGTCTCAGAATCAAAAGAAAGAGACGAAGAAGAATCTGAAAATGAAGATGTGCAAAGACACGTTGAATTTAGTATTGTAGAAGATACAAATAACGAAGATGTTTGTGATTCAAATAAACCCAATAAACTTCAACGTAGAGACACTCCACATCATCTGAAAAATAAACGCATTCATACAGCAGTTGATAAAGAAAAAGTTGCTTCTATTATTGCTCAGGTTGATATTTTGTATGTTATTCAAATTTACACAAACAATTTTTTTTTACTTCTATTTGTAATAATTATAATAATGTTACTAACAATTAACTTTTTGTATTGAAGAGACATATAATGCTTACTTCATATTTGACAATATATTTACATATATACATGCATTTATAAAATCGATAGTAACATTTAACATTTATATTTATAGGCACTTATGAAAAAAGCTGATGAGACTTCTACTTCTTTACCATCACAAATAGAGTCTATGGAAACATATGATACACACAGTCAAGGTAAATTTAAGAATTAAATTAAAATAGAATCAGTTTTTCATTACTGTCTATTTATACACATACATGTGCGCGTGCACTTATTTATTCATAAAATAAATTAAACTTTTTTATTAAGCAACATTTATTCATTCAATTCTTATTGAAATGACGAATTGTTATTTTATAATATTAATAGATTTGATTATTTAGAAGATTTCTTATTATATTTGTTGCTCTATAGAAATTTTGATCGAAATAGGAGATTTTAAAGATTTTCTGTATGTATCTTTGAATCATTTTATTGCATAGTAGAAGGGGGAACATGTGATAAGATATATTTCTTACCTTACCTTCGGTCTTATCTGTAATTCAGTTATCAGCGTATCTCTCAATGGTACGCGTTAGGAAATTGATAAATTGTAACAGTATATTTGCTATATATGTGATATTTTTATATAAATAAAGTTATTTTATATAAAAGTAATAGATTACTTGATATATGATGCCTAGAAGATATAAATGTTTTATTAAAAACAAAAAAATTAGGAAAGGTAAATGTTGACATGCAACAACCAGATGATATATACATATTTATTAAAAACATTGATAATGACTAATTGAAGACTTGTTTTAGATGCTACATCTGATATTGAACCAGCGTTGGAAATACGGGAAGAGCAATATGAAATTCATATTGAAAGAACGACAGGTGGATTAGGTTTGTCAATAGCTGGTGGTATCGGATCGACCCCTTTTAAAGGCGATGATGAAGGCATTTTTATTTCAAGAGTTACTGAAGGTAAACATTTGCAAGTGTATAATTTTAAATTTGTCGCATTCATGCCATGTAAACATTTCTATTTTATGATCATAAAATATTTGCTTAGTATCTATATGTTATATGTTCATTTATTTAGGTGGACCCGCAGATCTAGCTGGTTTAAGGATAGGAGATAAAGTAATATCTGTGAATGGAGTATCAGTAGTAAATGTAGATCATTATGATGCTGTGGAAGTATTGAAAGCATGTGGACGTGTACTTGTGTTAGTTGTTATAAGAGAAGTTACAAGGATAATTCCGCCATATGAACAGGTATAAAATAATTATTTTATCATTTTTCATTCAAGTAACATCACATTAATTTACTTGCCAGATGATAAGATTTTTATTTCAAATAAACATGATTTATATTAATTTTTATTTGTTATTCTCAGGCACCAACGAGAAAAGATTCCGTATGTTCTAGCTTAAGTACAAGTAGAGCACCAAGTGCAACATCTTATGTTTCGTCTACAGCATTATCACATACTTTAGAAAATGGCGACACATCTATATCTCATGAAACTACAAAGGTAATATATTAGTGTTTTTGTGTGAACATTTTCAAATGTTATAGCTTTTTTATATAATAATTAAATTTAACATTTATATAAATACGTACTATATATTTTGTAGACAAAAAAGATTCCTGAACCTATAATGACTGTAAAAGACACTGAACCTACCGTATCCGTTCTCTTTCACACAACATTAATACGAGATCAAAATGGGCTTGGATTCAGTATTGCTGGTGGAGAAGGTTCGCCATCATTTAAGAATAATAGCGATGTAAGTACCTGTACAATAGAACTTATTTTATATTATTATTTTTTAATTAAGATTAATTATTATCCATTACATTTTTTAGGCAATTTTTATCTCGAGAATAACAGATGGTGGAGTAGCTCAAAAAGATGGCAAATTATTGATTGGAGACAAAGTAATATCTGTAAGTATTTCTTTATCAAATCTGCATTATATTTGTATTATACGATAAAATATATATAAGTACAAATTAATAATTTTTATATGATTTATATGCAATTTATAATTTTCAGATCAACGGCGTAGATATGAGAGGAGCAAAACACGAACAAGCAGTGGCTTTACTTACAGGTTTAGAAAGATTTGTTCGATTAGTAGTCGAACGAGAAATACCACTTTCTCAAGCAAATCTTGCTACTGTTGTAACTCCTTCTGAAAAATCGCCACGTGTTATAGGCGCACCAAAACCTTATACAGGCTTGTATAATGCTAATAGTTATATGGCAAATAGACCTGGGTACGGTGGATATCGTCGCTCCATGGATGCTGACAAAGCATTGACACCGAGTCCTACTTCAAAAACACCACCATCGCCACCGGCATTACCCATAAAATCCGATGAGATGCCTAAAATGAACGGTGTAGCTGATTCAGGAAACACTCTGAAGAATGTTTCACCAATATCTCCCAGTCCAACAAGTAATCAAACGTATCCACAACCAGCTCCAAGACATAGTGTTTCACAGACGACGCCTACAAATAATGTTGGTTCTGCAGCTATGACTCCTCATGTAGAGCCTAGATCAGCATCTCCGCAGGAAGACATACAGGTACCGAAGCCAATCACCAACGAGGAATTTCAAGCTATGATCCCCGCTCATTTCCTTCGACCTCCAACATCCTCGCCTTCACCAGACTCCCATCAGGGCCCCATTGTGACAGTGACGATAAAGCAGCCCGATACTTTGCCTGGAGATGTTAATTTTCCTCCAGCTCCTACCACACTTGGTAAAGTTACTGAGACCATCACAAAGAGTACACTCACCGAGACCGTCGTAACTAGAGTGACCGACAACCAGTTGGTGCAACCACTTATTATCGAGGTATGTGCCTGTTAGAGAAGCATCAAACACATTGCATATGTACTGCCAGTGTAGTCTCATTCCTATATGTTATATCTCATTATTTTCATTTTGTTCTTTTATTTCGTGTTGTTTGCATTTACTATTTTATCAAAATTTCGTTTAATTTTTCATTATATATGGAATTAGTTTATGCACATTTTTAGCTAAAAGCTAAAAGCTTTTATATATTTTTTTTATTTTTTATATATTCAAATTATATTTCATATGTCAAATTTTAATTTTTTACATCAAGTTTTTATTTTTTGACGGATTGCGACTTGAAATAACTAAATTTGTTTAAAATGGCAATCAATGTTCAAATTAAGAAAATAGATATTTTTAAATCAACACTTACTTTAACATTTTAAATTTATTTTATTTCAAGTATAGAAAGTGCAAAAAAGTAAAACAACTAGAAGAATTTATTTATATTTTCATTCTTTTTGTACATTGTCGTTTTTTCTATGATTTTTTTCCTTAGCTTTTTCATTTGCATAATTAAAGCTCCTGAGCAGTCAGGTTGCCCATATTGAATCGTGATGAGAAATAAGTGAGAAATAACATTAATTTTCGTGACATTTTACTTGTAATTCAAGATAATTTGGTTAAAATAAAATGAGATCGTTTGAAAACATTTGGGTTGAAGGCTATTCCCGCGAAGTCAGTAAATAGTCGTGAAAAATGGTAAAAAGCACAGTGAAATGCTTTTACTCAATGCGCATACTTAGCTTATTTTCAATTGTGCCTTTTATGACTATTTAATAACTATTATTAGAGCTATGTTCAGATTTTTTCCATCAATTCCTCGAACCCAGGTATCATTTCATCCTTCTTATTTACCGAACGTTAAACCTGAAGAGCATCCGAGTGTGAGTCTGAATACGCCCCAGAGGAGGAAAGATAGTTTTTTACAAATGTTTTAAAGCAATCTTATCATTTCGTTTTATTCAAATTATCTTTATTTACAAGTGGCATGCAATAAAAATGTTTAAAAATTAAGTGTCATTTCTCGTTCATGACGTTACGCTTCTGCGTAATTGCTGTGACTATTCAGAAGTAAAGACATAACTGAGATATATTTCAATAAACATTTACATACAGTTGTATTTTAAGAAAAAACAATTATGGAAATATTATCTCAGAAAATGAAAATTGTAGACTGCACTATTATTATTTTATACATATTTGAATACATATATCTTTTAATTGATTTTTTTACATGTATATGTGAAATTATTCAATTATATTTCTCTCTTATGTCTATTTTTATATGTTTTCATAAAATTATCTGAAAATATATGTTAATGGGATGATCTTAGAATTAATTTTGATAATTATCAACGGACTATGATAATCTCAATGTACTTATCTTCTGCTATGAGAATAGGTAAGTAGTGTAATGATTTGTCTTGTCCTTGATCATTTTTTAATAAAATGGAATAATAAAGTGGAGAAGTATCGTTGTCACTGTTTTATTTATATAAAAAGTATATAAAAATTCATAGCTTGTTCTATCCTTCTCTCACACACTAAATAATATATTATACACTCTAATATTATACACTCTAAACTTTTATCCCCGTTAATATCTTTGCACTTTATAAAATTAAAACTTTTATTTGAATATATAATTAATTTAGAAATTATGTTATTTAGGACGTCGTCCTCATCAAAGAAGGTTCCTTAGGTTTCAGTATCATAGGAGGAACCGATCATTCGTGTACGCCATTCGGTGCAAAGGAACCAGGAATTTTTATATCTCACGTAAGTTTTAACCTTATTTTAATTTACAGTAGAGTTTTATAATATTGTGTGTGTGTGTGTGTGTGTGTGTGTGTGTGTGTGTGTGTGTGTGTGTACGTATATTTATATGTAACTGTATTAGGTTGTTCCTGGTGGCATAGCAGCCAAATCCGGTAAACTGAGAATGGGTGATAGAATATTGAAGGTGAATGGTATAGATGTAACAAAGGCTACACATCAAGAAGCAGTAATGGAACTTTTAAGACCAGGAGAGCAGATCGTGCTTACTATTCAACATGATCCACTTCCAGAAAGTTATCAGGTAAATAACACAATTTTCAATGTAACACCGCTTTTAAATAGTTGTTTAGATGCTTATAAAGCTATAAGTCTACAGATTAAATATAATTTTATGTGCGCGCGCGCGCGCGCGCGCGCACACACACACACACACACGCGCGCGCGCATACAGTTATATATTATAAAATTATAAATATTCTTTTATCATTATAAAAAAAAACATTTTATGTTTATATTATTCAATTATTACATCTATATGATGATTGTATTTCTTTAAACATATATGTAGTATTATTAGCATCTTTAAAATATTTATACAGTATGCAACACAAATAGTACAATGATTTCTTAATATCTTTAAATCATTATTCTCAATCCTTTCTAAACACATGCACATTTGAGAAATTATTTTTTTTATGGAAAAATCTTCTCATTTTAATCTTTACGCTTTAGAATTATAGACACTTCATATTAAATAAATAATTTTCAAAAAATATTTCTTTTTTTATTTTTGTTAACGTTTCCAAGGAATGCTTGTTAGTTGCGAACACAATGGCACTCGGTGCTTTAGCGTGTGATTATTTCCTTACCTAATGCGGTTTTTTTTTATAATTTGCCCCGCAAGCTGGTCGAAATAGAGTACATCCCTGTGACAGTAAGTACTCGATGCATTTCACATGACCGTAATTTTTGTTCTCATTTAATGCTTATTCCTACACCAAAGCTGCAAATTTCACTCTCACGTTATGAATGACTCGCTTTTGCTTATGTCGTGCAATTTTACACGAACTTTATTTTATATTTAAGTGCTTTTTGTGCTTTTTTGCTTTCATGCCATTATTTATATCAAATGTTAAATAAAAATAATATGATTTTTATTCTACAGAAATTTAATCGTACTTTAGCTCATTTTTACAATTTTTTAAATTATTAACATTAAATTTTTCTAAAATTTGCTCGTTTAAATTTTAATGTTACTAAAATGTACACAAATGAATCATTATTCAACTTAAACAATTTATTATACATATTAATAGTATATATCTTGAAACAAAAGATGATTACTTATTGTTAAATAAAATATAACGAGTTATAGTTTTGTATGTGCGTAACATCTTCTATTTTTATAATTTTATGCGAAAACACACGAAAAAGATAAACTGTTTTATAATGAAAATTGATATAATTTGTTTTAGGAATTAGTAATAACAAAAGAAGCTGGTGAGAAACTTGGTATGCACATTAAAGGAGGACGAAGAGGACAGAAAGGTAATCCTTTGGATCATACCGATGAGGGCGTTTTCATATCGAAGATTAATTCGGGTGGTGCAGCTAAGAGGGATGGACGATTAAAGGTGTGTATATATAGGGTGTTTCATAAATGTATGTCAATACTTTGAGAGGTTGAGATAAATCTATACACTAACATAAATGAAAAACGTGATATGAACATATGCCTTATATATCTTAGTTTTCAAGTTATGGATGATTAAAGAAAATGTTCAAAATGCTCATCAAACAACGCTTTTAATATTTAATTTAAGATATAATTTTATACAGCGAAGGAAAGTTGGCATTTTATCTCCACTCCACTATAGTTAAACCTTCAAAAATTGATCGCTGTTCTTTTCATGGAGCGTTTATTTTTGTTAACTTTAAGCCATTGAAGATGCTTATTTATTTCGCTTTTAATTTAAGAAAAAATAAAATGGATTACAGTAGAAGAATACAGACGTATATTCTTGATATTTTTATCTTAATTAATAAACTTATTTAAATATTTTTATTTCCTTTATATTTTTAGATGTTGCTAAAAAATTACCAATCATAATTAAAAATTAAAATATAGATATATATAATTATCTATGTACAAAATACATTTATGACATTTTCAGCGATTGGTTTCCCTATTACTATTACTATTACTATTCTCTATTACTATTAGTTAAACAATATCGAACTTTAACTTACGAGCTGTATACGAAAATTGATGGAGTGGCAGTAAAACGCCAGCTTTCCTTAGCTGTGTGAAATGGCATCTTATACTTAAATTTATATATTTTATAATAGGTTGGAATGAGGTTACTAGAAGTCAATGGTACATCGTTGTTAGGTGCGACTCATCAAGAAGCTGTTAACATTCTTCGTTGTTCAGGGAATACTATTACATTGGTTGTGTGTAAAGGTTACGATAAAAGCGAAGTTGAATCGATATTAACATTATCTGATGATAGAGATAATAAAGGAGTTAAAATGTCTCACGATTCAAGAGATCCAACTACGGATGATACTAAATCTCTGTCACAAAGTGTATCCAGTTTAGATCGAGATGATGAGGAAGCTGCGATTCTTAGACAAGAACAAGAAATGAAAGCTGAACTTGTTGCCTGGGAACAAGAAGAACGAGAACGTGCACTTATAGAGCAAAGAGAGAAATCCACACCTGAAAAAGTAAGATTTATTTATTTATACTTGATTTATACTTGATAAATTTCAACAAAATCTGAATTTTGTGGTTTTTGTACAAAAGTTTCAAAATATTTTCTATTTGCTATAATCCAAAATGTACATTACATACTGTTGTGAAAGTGTACAACACAATTATCTGCGTATAGAGTAAGAGAGAGAGAGAGAGAGAGAAAGCACCATAATTTTTCTAATTTTTATAAAAAATATAATTATGTTGTAGAACGAATTTGTAAAATGAGGAGATTATTCACTGACGAAAATTATTTCCGATTTTTCGTTTCATGTTATTTCTATATAATTTCAAAGTGACTCATTTGTTTTTCGGAAAAATTTTGAGACGTGACTAAGCCTATGATGCCTATGATGTTTTTTTTGCTTAATTTCAAATAATTTCTTGATTTCAATGATGAATACTTGATTGCTTCGTTGACTGATTTCCTCGCTAATTTTGTAGACTAGTCCACTGCAAAGATTTATTTATTTATTTCGATGGCGCAATCCAAGAAATAGGACCTATCTTTGATGAGGTTTTCGTAACAATGGATTTTTTTATGATGGATAAATTAGGTTGTTAGGCTACATAATATTCAATCTTCAATCTGAGGAATCCTTAGATCCATTGATACATGGGTTTTTAGTACTTACTAGTTTAATGCCGGATCCAGATTGGCGCTGGTGATCAAAGATCTCTTAATCATCAATGGAGTCATTTTCTCTTTAAACACGAAAAATCACATATGTGGACGCAGGTGGGATTGAACCCGGATCTACAGATCGCGAGTCAATCGCACCTAGCAGCAAGCCACTCGACGCCTCGCAAAGATTTATATTTTCTAAAAATATTTTCGAATCGATTATGATGATTCGTTATATTTATATTTTCTGTTTCTGATTTTGGTATAGGTACTGGATGTTGTACGTGCAGCGGAATCATTAGTGAGCAAATCAAATAGTCCTGTTGATATGGTACCACCAAAATCACCCGGGGGCACTAAAGATCTCAAAACTACTACGATTGTTATGAGTAAACATACACTAGCACCTCAAAATCCTAATAACGTAAGTATATTATTTTTCTATATTATTTTTCTTTGAATTTTGCATATACGTATATATTTTACATTTCTTAAGTCTGACAGATTTAAGAATGCACATAGTATGTCTCTTGTATATGTAGTGTAAATTAAATGTCCTAAATATATCTTTCTCTTAAGTATCAATTTTTTGTTTAATTTGTCACGTTTATTTGAAAAAGAATTCAACACCACTCCTTAATTTATTTTGTAATTTCTTATATTTTTATTTGTTTATTATTTGATTAAATATTTTTACTTAATTGTTAATTAGATATTTTTATCAAAAATGAAAAAGAGTAATTTTTCTTACTCAATTTTATTCTAGGACAAATAATATATTCATATTTTTTAAGACTTTATGTAATGTTGCATGAGGTAATTTTATTTCTTTCTCTAATAGCTTACTACCATTAATAGATTTTATTTTATCATTGGCATTGCTTTTCTTTTTTATATTCTGCATGGTTTTCTTACTTCATAGCTTTTACGAAAATATGGCATATCTTCACTCATTATTGCTAATCTATAAAGTAAAATGTATAATATAAAATATATTTGTTTATTAAGTGAAAATTGTCGTGCTTAGAAAAGTAAATTAATGTATAGAATTTATATTGTTATAAAACATTTAATTATTTTTGAAATTAAAAGATAAACTAGACTTGAAGGTAATTAATAATAGAGTCAATTCATTATTTTGTAGAAGGCATTTTAATACAATTAATTTAATTTTAATAATATTTATCCAAGATGCACATGTACACGTATACGCAACTACATGCAAATGTATAATGTGTATTTCTGCATGAAATGAAAATTTAGATAAAAAGAGAAAAAATGTATTTATATATGTGTGCATGCGTGCGTGCGCGCACGTGTGTGTGTTTTGTGTGTGTGTGTGTGTGTGTGTGTGTGTGTGAGAGAGAGAGAGAGAGAGAGAGAGAGAAGAGAGATGAAGACAAAAAGTTTTTTGTATTTCAAATTATTTTAAAAGATATATAAATGCTTGTTGCGTTTTTTTACAAAATTAATTGTGAAATGTTTTATTTGTTGTTAGGGGGATCTTAAAACCATTTGTATTAAACCACATCATTTTTTTGTAATTACTTTTTTCCTTTTTTATTCGAAAATCGTTTTCCAAGATTAAAATATTATAGCATTAATATGTATCTGTGAGATAGAGTTTATGCCAAGAACAAATTCAAAATTGAGATCTTTACTATTTTTTTGTCCAGCGCTCTACTATTTTTTTGTTTGGCGCTCTATTCTCTAGAGTTGTCACGTCGTGACAACGTTTGCTATAAAAGTACAATCTGTACTTATGAAATAGTAATTCAGACTAGGCATTTGCATAAAGAAACAACATGGAGTTCTTAGAATTGGTTTTAGACATTTAATTAAAATGTTATCATTGTACGAAAATTTATGTTTAGATGTGCGTGAGATATTGATGTAGTAATATGTGATGATGTATCAACACATATTACACGATGTGTCGACACGTAAATCATTTGTGTGTAAATCTTACTTACACTATGACTAATTTTTAGGATCCCCTTAAAGAATATTATGAATTTTATTATGTTATCATGAAATAATAGTTTCAATGAATAATAGTATTTTTAATCAAATAAAAATTAAAATAGAAGATGTTTAAATATTTTAATTTAAAATGTTTAAATGGACTGTACTTATCCAAGTTTTATCAAAATCGACCTTATATAATCTTTTTAAGTCTCTAAATATTATACACATTTTTTTATATTGATATTTCTTCGCAATATATATAGGGATCGAAGCATTTTCATAGAATTCGTAAATATATCATATAAATAAGATTTCTTACATAATTTCATTAGATACTCTAAATGGCGCATGAAATGTACAGTTGTCAATTGTCTTTAGCATGGCATGTCTGCTGAGCGCCAAAAAGAGAGATGTTTCACATGTTTACAGACAGTGGAAGATGATAGTGCTACTTTGGCTGCCCTCTAACAGGAGTGAGTCGTACATCTTTCTACTCATTTTTCCTGTATCTGCGTCCATGCCTCTGATTCCGCAGGACTATGCCATAGCAAAATATTCTCTAAGAATTACATGGCATTAACTCGCGTATAATCATGATTTATTGCATTTTTGTATGTCTATTAGTGTTATAGAACGTAGCTATTGTTACTGTATTTGTTATTAATACTGCCATTACAACATTAAGTATATATGTATATGCTGATGAGTTAGGTCTGTAATTAAATAATTTTTTATTTTAATGAAAACGAGAAACTAGGAATTTTTGAAAAATGATGACGCATAAATGTAATCTTACTGCGCTATGCGCGCATATATGGATGTATGTCTGTATGGGTGTGTGTGTGTGTGTGTGTGTGTGTGTGTGTGTGTGTGTGTGTGTGTGTGTGTGTGTGTGTGTGTGTGTGTGTGTGTGTGTGTGTGTGTGTGTGTGTGTGT
>Ga0157363_1000624_pt1 | contig 27459 bp, 15 predicted proteins | sample AttsexASBM1_FD_111477 | JGI IMG/M metagenome (GOLD analysis project Ga0157363, IMG submission 111477) | Fungus gardens microbial communities from leaf cutter ant in Ribeirão Preto, State of São Paulo, Brazil - Atta sexdens ASBM1 | ecosystem: Host-associated > Fungi > Mycelium > Unclassified ... | reverse complement strand
TTATAGATTTTAATATTCTTACTTAAGTTTAGTCACTTTACTTTAATTAAAACAAATTAACGATTTATTGTAAAAGGCCATAATATTTCATATGTCATACGATAAAGCTCGCAAATACAATAGGTGTAAGCCTTAATCTTAAGAAGTTCACCAATCATAGTAGTTGATTATTCTTTTCACATTTGACTATTAGCGTTTTCAATTTGAGCGGGTTTACATTGATTTAAGTTGAATAATATTCTGTATCATTGGTTATATGTTCTGCCAATAGGAGAGCATACAACAATTATTGATTCAATTCAGATTGTTACAAACTCGGAATAATGAATTAGGAATAATGAAAAACGAAAAAAAAAGGGAAAAAGAGAAAAAATTTTCTTCTTTTCTTTTTATTATAATATCAAATTCTTTCAATGTTTCTTTCTTTTTATTATTATAATAAAAATTTTTTATTATTATAATATAAAATTTACGACATATCGTTATTAAGCTGATGAAGACTTACAATTAATTTAGTCGAAATGTGTAGTTTTTGTTGTATTAATGTATAATTAGGCCTTTGTTGTTCGTGTTTGACTTATCTACCCAGTTTATTTTGTTACAATTCGGGGCGGATAATATTTATAATTTTAATTTATTTTAATAAATATATTTGATATACGCGGTCCTCTATCTTAAGAAGTCGATATCGATACACTAATTATTTGAAAATTACTCTTTAGATAAAACAGGAACAATTTTTTATAAATGTTCGATTTGAAATAGCCTTAAAAATGATTTCTGATAACTGATATTTTGCAAAATGTAAAAATGAAATTATTTTATTAAGCATGCTCAATATTACGCATATCTAAATTTTAAAATAATTATTTTAAATTAAAATTTTGTTTAAAGTTTAGGTTTACTCATTTGTTTAATAAATAAGATAATATGTAAACGTAAAATGATTAATATTAGGAATTTTATTTTGCAGGCTGTGAGTTGTTTATGTCACACATGTAAAACTTACAAGGATCGCCTACATTCTTGTCTTCATTGTATATTTTTTGGCTGTTATGTAAAAGGTCACATACAAGAGCATGCAAAAACGAAGAAACATTTTCTAGGTAATGGAATATTTTTCAGTTTAGATCTATTACATGCATTCAAATATTTTGTTAAAAATAAACATTATATAAATAAATAAATAAAATTATATAATATGAATCTTTTATGTATAATAGTTTCATAATTAATCAATTGCCTGTTTTTATATCGTTTTATTTGTTCCGTTTTATCACAGCCGTTGATCTGTGTTATGGGAATATTTTGTGCTTCCAATGCGGTGATTATGTATACGATAGAGAGTTGTTAAAAGTAGCAAAAGCGCAATGGAGCGAGTTGGCAAAATCCTTGAGTTTCGGGGAATTCTATCGTGCATGGGAACCCACGCAGACGGAAGCGGAGTTGCTGAGAAATCATCCACGCCGAAGACGCGTTGTAGAAAATTCCACTATAGGTATTGAAAAAAATTCTCAAGCTTAATTGTTAGTTCAATTTCTAGATCACATTGTATAAATTAAATAAATTTTATACAAATGCAAATAATGTTATAATGTTATCTTCAAAAAATATAATTCGACAATAATGATTCAAATATTCTTTGTAGAATAATGTAAAAATTAATTTCTAATTTCAGGTTTAAGGGGACTCATCAATCTTGGAAATACTTGTTTCGTAAACTGCATCGTACAGGCGCTTATTCACACTCCATTGTTACGCGACTACTTCCTTGCTGACCGTCATCACTGCCCGCAACCGAGTCTCTGTTTGGTCTGCGAGGTATCCCATTTGTTCCAGGAGTTCTATTCCGGCAACAAAGCTCCATTGACGCTTCACAAACTTCTCCATCTGATTTGGACCCACGTCAGACATTTGGCAGGCTATGAGCAGCAGGATGCCCATGAATTCTTCATTGCTACACTGGATGTCCTTCATAAACACTGCGAAGCCACTACGATACTGGTCAAAGACAACCCTCATCACTGCAAGTGTATCATCGATCAAATATTTACTGGGTGCCTTCAAAGTGATGTTGTTTGTCAGGCTTGCAAGTATGTTAATCTCTAGATCTCTCTAAGAAGATACTTAGATAGAGAAGATGTATCCTATAGAAGCTATAAAGTATTTAAGTACACTAAAAAGCACATTAAATAATATGATAAATGCACAGCTTATTTTATATAGAAAGAATTATTATATTATATCAGATTAAGGAGGATTTCGATTGACCATAGTGTTACGATTAGACATAGCGCCTACAGCTTTTTTACTGGTCGAGTGCTGTTAGTAACTTGTCTAATTACAACGTGGTTAATCGATACTCGCTAGATTAATACAAAATTTCTCAAATACAATACATTGCAAAAATAAGCTGTTTAACATAACACGAATTGTTATTATATCAGACTTAGCTCTGTTATTCTTAATTTCCTTTTCAGTGGAGTGTCTACTACAATAGATCCATTTTGGGACATATCTTTAGATCTAACTTCGGCAGCTAGTACCTCTGGTTCTAATACACCCGGGCCACCCACTTCTTTGCTAGATTGTTTGGAAAAATTCACCAGAGCCGAGCATTTAGGTTCTAGTGCAAAGATTAAATGTAGCAATTGTGAGACTTACCAAGAAAGCACAAAGCAATTAACGATGAAGCAATTGCCGATCGTAGCGATTTTTCATCTAAAGCGCTTTGAACACTTCATAATCCAAGATAAGATTTTTAAAAAGAAGATCTCTACATTTATCTCGTTCCCGGAACAATTAGATATGACGCCATTCATGTCGCATAGACGCAATGGTAACAACAATAGCGCTATGCTGAATGGTTTGTCAAAAAACGGAGAGGATATGAGTTTCAGCGACAATAGGTAGTACCTCTTGAATTACAATTTTTTTTCTATTTCTGATAATTAACATTATATCGTTTCAAAAGAAATTTATGATTATTGAATTAAAATGATTGCTGATAATAGGTACTCTCTGTTTGCCGTAATAAATCATGAGGGTTCTTTAGAGACTGGACATTATACCGCTTTCATCAGGCAACAGAGAGATCAATGGTTCAAGTGCAATGATCATTTGATTACACGGGCCAAGTTGAAGGATGTCTTGACCAGCGAAGGGTAAGATAAAGTAGGACGATACTGAAAGTGAATGAGAATCACCTGGATTTAGATTTTTTTTATTACAATTTCTCAACGAATACACTGAAAAAAAAAGATATAAATCATTCTCTCGCTAAATAAATTTTTACTTTTTAGGTATCTCTTATTTTATCACAAGCAAATTTTGGAATATGGATAAAATAATAAAGTTTAAAACAGAAAAGAAGATGTGAATCAAGTCATGTAATTAATTTATTTAACAAAGAATTTAAAAACCGCTGCTGAAGTTAGACGTCAGTGACTTTATGTTTATCAAATATAAATTTTGTCACTGTCGCTTTATGGTTTCCGTTGGCGTCTTTTGTATTCGATCAGGTATGTCGTCTGATATTCTCAGTCGACATCTATATGAATGTAACGTAAGCGTAGATATTAAGATTAGCTCAATTTTTTTTAATCGACCGATCGTAATTTTTGTATATCTGACCATTGTTATACCCGTTCTGCAAATATGTTACACGCGCACGCGCGCTCACACACACACACACACACACACACACACACACACACACACACACACACACACACACACACACACACACACACACACACAGTGTTCGTTAAAATCATAACAACACTTGAGAGTAGATTTCTGAAATAATTTTGAAACTCAATATTTTTTATTCTTTCTGTATGTTCCGGATAGTAGGACATTGAAAATAATTCAGCTCTTTCACTCTTCATTTTCAACAGTTTATCAAAAAACAATAGAAAGAATAAAAAATATTTTTATTTATCATGAAATGACGATTCAAGAGTTAGAAAAAGTTTAAGCAAACTTTCCACAAAGACTATAGGCACGTTTAGATCTACATAGTGAACGTTTTATTGCAATAATTAAAAAATTAATTCTAATTTATAATCTGTTTCTTTTTTTAATTTATATTCCAAAGATAGTTGAATTATCAAAGCATTATTCAAAGATATTCAGCTGATTGAGTAACATCGATGGAATGATTAGAAAATACTCCTTTCTATTAAAAATAAATCTTTATTTATTGATAATAAAAAAATTAAGGACATTTACTCAATGTTATCAAAGTATGTCTCTTTATTTGTATTTATCATACAATTTTGATAATAGGTGTCTTCCTTTTATCTCTAACCGTTTTCGGGAAAAAAAAACAAACTTTTTATCAGACCCATTCTGCACACATCCCCTCCCTCCCGCACACGCGCACGCATACACGCACACTATAACACCGGAATGGGCCTCGTATATATTTTCTTCTTAATTTCTGCTCTTGCCAGCAAAATATTTATATTCAATCTCTAAAAGATCGTACCAGAATAAACATGATATTGAGTTTAACCTCGAATTTTCTAATATATCCAATATGTTATTAATTAATTTACAAGAGCGAAAAAATGAGAATTTATACATTTTCTATATTTACGAATTAGGCTTCCGAATAAAATCTTGTTCACAGAAAGACGAATCAATCCCTTTTTATATTAAGAAAAATAAAAAAGTTTTTGAACTCAATATTCCATACAAAACAATTTGATATTTTTCAGTGCGTGATGTATAATTGTATACTGATATAATGTGATATAATTTATCTAATATCACCGACGAGAACTATTAAAGACCGCCAGTCTTACGGAAATTCGCATGACTTAAAATTTAAGTGATTAAGGGCCGGTTGTTCCATCTTTTGGTAAATTTTACCTGAGATAAATCACTGGTAATTCACGTATGTGATTGGGTAATCTTGCTACTTATCCAATAGATAAAATTTATCAAAAGGTGGAACAATGATCTTAAGGGTGCTATTTCATTTGTGCGTTTCGCCGTACGACAAATGTGTGTAGGAGAGGGCCTCGGATCTCTCTATCCTACAATCAATCAACAGGCTTGAAAAATTTGTTGGGTAAATAGCAAGATTACCCAATCATATGAGCGATTACCAGATTTACCTAACAAATAAAATTTACCAAAAGATAGAACGATCGGTCTTAAGACCCATTTCCACCAACATAGATTAACTTTAATCTCGGTTCAACTTATTCTTTTTTTAAGCTTTAGAACTAGACAAAGACGGAAAAGTAAGTTGAACCGAGATTAAAGTTTATCTATATTGATGGAAATGGGCATAAGAGTAAGAAACTGATAATGTAATTTTATGATTTATTAGTTTCGTAAACATGTATATGTATATGTATGTTTAAAATTTAGCGAATTCGGCAGAATGTACTAGTGCGCATTGAGTGCGAATTTTTTCAGTGCCACACATTCGACTTATGCACACTGTATCAGTGCGTTTAGATTGTTGTATTCGGCAAATGAAAACTGACTTAGTGCTGAATTTATATAATTAGGAATGAAGCGAATGAATTGAACGAGTCAAGAAATGTTGCACTGATGTTTCTGACAATGCAGTTTGGCATAGCACCAAAGTGATTCTGCATTTACATCGTGTCAGGGCAGCACTAGAGCAAAGTTAGTGCATGTATGCCAAATTCGCCATTAATAATACTCGATTTTTATTTAAAATTGTGATTTTAATGTTATTATCTGAGTTTGATTATCAATAGAGATGATAACTGTAGAGAAAAAAATTGTAATTTTTCGTCAGTATATAAGATATAGCATTAAAAGTATGCGTACTTATTTATGCAGTATTTATATAGATTCATTCTTTGTCAAAAAAACTACTTCCCACTCCCCCCCCTCCGTCAAAAATTTAGAGGAGCTTACGGGATTCGTTTTGGGCTTAAATTATTGCTTGAGATGTCTACTTTTAAAAAAAAATGGACCTTTTCGAAAAATCAAAATGGCGCATTCAAGATGGCTCCCAGAATAAACAAAATCGAGTGAAAAAAAAAGATGGTAAACCTTCAGAAGAACTACATGATTAAGAAAATTAATGGCAGCAAATTTTTCTATGTATTTTTGGCTGCTGAAAACGAATCTGATAATAAAATTTGGCATTTGGCCATCATTTTGGTCGGCATTTTGAAAAAACTGCAAAAATTCGCTTTTTTGTGTATATCTCGGAAAATATTGGTTTTAGAAAAAAAGATGTTCAACAAAAAATAAAGCTCTTGAAATATGGCCAAGTGCCAAATTTTATTATCAGATTCGTTTTCAGCAGCCAAAAATACATGGAAAAATTTGCTTTCCATTAATTTTCCAGATCATGTAGTTCTTTTGAAAGTTTAAGCGGAAAATACAGACTCTTGCATAACACGTAATGCATAAGAAAATATACCAATCGAAGTCCTTCGTTTCCTTTCTTTCTAAGAAAAAGAACTTTGATTGGTTTAATTTTTTACGCTTCATGTGTTATGCATTATGCTCCCCGTTTTACCATCTTTTTTTTCCGCTCAACTTTGTTCATTCTGGCAGTCATCTTGAGTGCACTATTTTAATTTTCCGAAAAAGCCACATTTTTTTTTTTTAAAGTAGACATCTCAAGTAACATTTAAAACCCAAAATGAAAGGTCCTGTAGGCCCCTCTGAATTTTGGACAAGGGGGGGTGGCCTTGTTGACAAAGAATGTGAAGGGATTCGTGACATCAAATCACGCGCCATGAGCTCACGCGGCGACATCACAATGGCAGAAAACTCCGCATATATCCGTGACAGAGTTGGACACTCGTCGATTAAAGGAGAGGTACCAATCGCAATATGGACCGGTACCTAGCGTTCAACACTTAAAAGCGTACGGATGCCTACGCTGACCTACCCAAATAGGGAAGAAGGACGCTCGATGACAGGGCATTAGAATGTTTTCTCGTCGAATACGCGTCAGACTAAAAGATATCGGTTTTGATGTCCAGAAAAAGCGGATGTACGTAACGAAATACGTACGGTTCGTCGAAGATAAAATCGGTTGTGAATGAGTGAATATATAGAGATAGCGCGATGCACAGATATAACCGCATATGGTCAGAGAGTAACAGCGAATCGGAGTCAGACTAGGCCATGACACCTCAGTGCAACTATGAGAATAGGATGAAGAACAATAAATCACAAACATCGGAAAACTCATCAGGAGACTCATCAGACGACACAAAGAAGAACGCTGCCAAAGCAAAACAGATAGCGGGAGTGAAGAACGAACGCTAAGAGAAAAAAAAAGCTAACAGGCCTAAGAAAATAGTGAGAAATCCATACGGCGAAAAGGGAAACCGAAAATCTGTGCAGACGAACAAAGATTCTATTCGGAGAGCAAAGTGGAGATAAACTTCGTTGAAGTGACCGAGCCTCGTGACATAGATGAAGCTCTAGCCACTTCTTGCCACAAGCGCAGAAATAGAAACGAGCCATTCAAGAAGAAATTGAGAGCCTGGAAAATTAAAGGACTTGGAAAGTCGCCGATCTACCGCCAGGCAAACGCTGCGTAGAATGCAGATGGATTCAAACTCAAGAACTCTGGACGTAAAATTTCAAGATTTATGGCAAAACTGGTGGCGCAATTCTCTCAGAGAAAGAAATAGACTACAGTGAAGCATACTCATCCGTCGCTAACTTCTCAGTCTTACGCTTCATGTTAGCCGCCACAGTAGTATATAAAGATCAAAAACTTAAATGGAAAGCTCGAAGATGAACTATACATGAGAATCCCACTCCTGCTCGAGATCGAAAAGGGAAAAATATTAAGCTCGAACGATCCATTTATAGACTAAAACAATCCGGAAGAAGATGGAATATGGAAATACTTAACTGAACGAATACTTAACTGAAAATGGATTTCAAAGATTACAATCGTCGAGTTGCGTGTACCGCAAAGACAATCGGACAGTCATAGTAATATACATCGACGACATTTTCATATTCTTCAAGGAAAAGAATGCTCTGAGGAAGGTCACACGGCTCATCACAAACCGCTGTGAAGCTAGAGATCTCGGCGACATCACCTACGCTTTAGGAGTGAAAATCCAACGAAATAAAGACGGCGACGTATGACTTAATCAAAAAGCATACATAGAATCAATACTCGCAAAGTATGGACTAAACGAATGTCGTTCAGTTGCAACACTTCTCGAACGCGGGCAAAAGATGTCGAAAATGGATAGCGCTAAATCATCGGAGGAAATAGAAGAGATGGCCAGAATGCCATACCGGCAACTTATAGGATCATTAATGCATCTGGCTCTCTATACAATGTCCGACATAATGCACGCCGTAACCAAATTATCCCAATTCAACGCGAATCCCGGTCGAGCATATTGGGCACAGGCAAAGCACGTACTACGCTATCTGAGCGGAACCAAAAATTATGCGTTCCTGTATCGAGCCGGACAAACGCCTAATCCGGATCCACAGCGACGCAGATTGGGCAGGCGACGTCGACGATCGCTTCATACACTGGTATGATGATCACTCTAAGGAAAAACTTGATACAATGGAAGTCAACAAAGTAGAAGTGCATAGCCTCGAGCATGGAAGCAGAATACGTCGCCCTGACGACAGGAGTCCATAAGGAAGCCCATGTGGATACAAATGTTCATCACCGAACTTGGCCTATTAGACTTACGAAGGCAAATCAATAAGTTTTTAGAAAAACATAGTAAAACACATTTTTTTGATCGATTCATTTTTATTTCTCAACATAATCTTCTTTCAGCTTGATCCAACAATTCTCCAACTTTTTTAAGCCATCCAAATAATATTTGTCCAACCCTTCAAAATAAGCCTCTATTTCGGTGATGAGCTACTCTCTGGTAGTGAATCTCTTTCCTCCGAACGTTTTCTTCATTTGAAAAACAGGAATAGTCACAGAAAGCTAAATCTGGTGAATATGGATGGGGAAGCAATTCGTAGCGGAATTTGGCCATCGGCACGTGTGAACCCGTGCATTGTCTTGATGGAAGAGCACTTTTTTCTTTGCCAAATGGGGACGTTTTTTTCTTTAAAATGTTATTGAAATGATCCAATAAGGCTGCGTAGTAATCATCATTGATTGTTTGCTTCGACGGAAGATAATCGATATGAATTATACCGCGTGCATCCCAAAAAACTGTGGCCATCACCTTTCCAGCCGACTTTACGATCTTTGTTTTCTTCGGAGCTGGTTCACCCGATAAAATCCATTGTTTTGACTGTTCCTTCGTCTTGGATGTGAAGTAATGGATCCATATTTCCAGTAATGAATCGACGCAGAAATTCATCTAGATTACGTTGAAACATCTCCAAACATTGTTTTGAAATCATCATACGGTCGCGCTTATGATCCACAGTGAGCAAACACGGTATTCATCTTGCCGATAGCTTTTTCATACCCAATTGTTTATGCAAAATTGAAATCACTGTGCCATGTGATATGCCTGTGGCCTCAACAAACTCGCGTACTTTCACTCATCGATCAGTCAAAACAATATCGTGGACTTTATCGATGATTTCTGGCGTAGCAGCTTCAATTGGATATCCCGACGAGATGCATCACATGTGGATGACCACGTTTAAATTCATTCACCCAACTGTATACAGTCGCTGGTTCAGATGTGCTATGAACATTATCCTATTCGGCTTTGATTTCTTTCGGCGTTAAATCTTTCATATATAGATGTTTGATTACTTCATGAAACTCGTTTTTTTCCATTTTGCAAAAAGTACAAAGATTGTTCGCTTTAATCTACAGAAATGGAACGCGATGAATTCCGCTCAAAATTTGACAGTAATCAGCTGAAAGATGCTTGTCAAAAAGTAATGTGACACTGCGAATGCCCTCTGACAGATTTTCTAAGAATTTATTAACTTGCCATCCCAAGGATACGAACTACGATGCGACAACCGAGCAGTGATCGGCTTCTCGAAAAACCTCGAGAAAAGGCGTACTAAATACATCACATATAACATCGCACGAGAAAAACTGGACGAGGTGATGATATCTTATGTTCCATCGAAAGAGAATCTGATCGACATATTGACAAAAGTTGAGACGTGTTGCCCACCGCAGAGGTACTCAGAGACTCGGATTGAACATCACGAATACAAGGGACTGAAGCCCAGCAAACGAGAATGGATTGAAATGAATTGGAATGGATTCATATTTTTAAAAATATTGATTCACGTATGTTAAAATGAATGCTTTTCAATCCTGAATGCATTTTTATTCATTTATAGGAATTGCATATCTCTATGCCTTTCAATCTAAAAATATTAGTGTGCACTTTTTCTGTGCACACACACTTTGTGAATACTATTCAATTCAAAATTTTGAATAAGAAATGCAATTTTTCAATTCAATTGCATCCAATTGAATTCAAAATTAAATCTAAATCTAAAAATATATTCCTATTTAAAATATGCATTCAGATAGAAAAATTTTAATCCATTCTCGTTTGCTGAGAGCGGTTCGTAATATCAAATCACGCGGCGACGTCGACATCACAGCGGCGCTGTGCACATCATTTAGTTTTTTTTCCCTACATCACACACTTCTTGTACACTTTTGTACCTCTCCTGCGCTTTTCGCTCTGACAGAATAAAACTTCCCACGTTTAAGACTTCGTGCTGCCCTTTTCACTCGACCTTTTCCCCACAGAATGCCATAATACAAAATCATGAATTTAATAATATATTTAATATTATCGAAATATTTATGCTAATAATAGCAAACTTTTAATTGTCGATAATCATCATTCTTTAATTATTCCTGACCCCATTGATACAATCACGAAAATTCGTCCAGGGCATGTCGTTTTTAATAGTATCTCATAGGTGCTAATATTGACATTGGCCGTTTATAGACAACTTTGTATGAAAGATGAAATAATGTGTTACAACAAATATGAAAACATTGTCTATTTGAGGCAAACTCTCACTAGACTTTACAATAAAAATCGCTACTCGACAAACTCGCTCTGAGATTGTCCATTCCACTCTTAAATTTCTTTGTATCTTAAGATTCTGAAATCTTAAGATTCGGAATAGTGATTCAAAATCAGTCAGTGGCCTGGCGAAATGTAGCGAAATCGGTAGCCCCACATACAAGCACGAGCGCCTCGATAAATGACTGAACTTTCGGCCGTGGAAAAGTGATGTTTTGACGACGAAATTTGTGCTGCATGCCATTTCGTTATTATTTGCTTAATTGTGAAAATGTGACATGTCACGTATTTATGAAAGTTCTAAAAATAGGCAGAAACTATAGTTATCCGGAATTTTATATGTAAAAACATATATTTCATTCATTTCAATAGCTGTTCAAACCGTTTCTGTTTCCGAAATTAGACTCACTTTATTATACAATTAAAACTCTATCTTTTACGACCATTTACTGGCTATTAAAGGAGAAAAAGACAGTTTCTGCCCGTTTTTGCAGGTATTTTAAAGCAATCTCATCATTTACATTTATCTAAATTGTCTTTATTTACAAATGGTTTGCAGCATAAATTAACGTGTTATTCCTCGCTTCGACATCACGATTCCAACATGGCTGCACACGATGCATAATTTCCTGCATAATGAGTTTACATGCTGCTGTGCCTACTCTGATGCGTGCTAAACATCTTGATGCATTGAGCGAAGTATACTACCATCCTTGATTTCTGTATTTGATGTGATGCATTGTTTCATACATAAGTAACATGCATTGATCAGCATGCAAAAGAGTAAGCATGAAAATCATGCATCGTGTGCGGCCAGTTTAAGATACATTGTAAAATCAAAATGCCAGATACTCAAACACGGAAAACAGTGTCCAATTTTATATAAATCCCAAACCAATTCTTTTTATTAATTTAATATACGAGAGTAAATTGAAAAGTTTCCTATCTAAGGAAAAAACATCCTTTTTTTAACAAATGCAAATTTCTCAAAATAATCTCCCTTCAATTCAATACACTTGATCCAACGTTTTTCTAGACCTTTTATTCCTTCAATATAATAACTTTTGTTTAAACCCGAAAAATAGTCATTAATGGCATTTATCATTTCAGCATTCGACGAAAATTTCTTCCCTGCTGTAGCTATTTTTTTAATTTGGAAACAGGAAAAAATCACGCGGAGAGTATATGGTAAATGTATATAATTCGTACTTTAGTTCATAATTTCACCATTGCAACTGCTGATCAACAGTACGCAAATGCGCGCGCGCGCATTATGAAATATTGAAAAGAAGTAAACCATTAGGGAGTTTTTACAATATCATATATCTAGACACAATGAAGCATGATATGTGATCTTTATGATAATCAATATCTAAGTAATTATTGCAAAAATTGCAAAATAGGAGAGGACCTTTCGATTCGGTTTAGTCCGCTCTACCTATATCTATGAACAGTATTATACTTACCATTAAACATTCTATATATGAAAAATGATGCACCGTGTCATAAATGAATAAATTATTTCAAAAGGATTAATGTAGAAAAAAAATATGCATGTGCTATACAATCTGATTTATTTTTCTAATTATTTTATATTATATTTCTGGAGACACGGTAGTGTCTCTTTTCTTTATACAATATACTAAACAATTACATTTACAGTTCAAGAAGTATTATCATTTATCATCAAAAATAGAGATACATACAAAATATGGAGTACATCACATTAAAGCTAATGTACAAGTTAAAAGTTTTCTTTCACTACGATGAGATATGAAAAATATGAGTATAACACGTTATAATAAATATCTTCTAATATTAATGAATATGTGAATTATATATTGCTCATCTATTTATACTTAAACTTTTTGACACATCGCTTGTAGGTAGGTAGAACGGACTAAACTGAGTCGAAAAATCCTCTACAATCCTTGCGATTACGAGTTTCCGTCTGTTCTATCTGCCCACTAATCTGTGATGTATCAAAAAGTTTGGGACATTCTACATAGAAAAGGCTGTAAAGGATGTATCTAATCATCTATCTAAAGATAGTATATACAGAATGTTTCATTTTAATTAATCCAGTCGATTTTATTCAAAATTGATGTAAAAAAAAGTTTTTAGATAAAAATGGAACGGTTTCATGAGAGACGTATGGCCAGTTTTTTTCTAAGTAAGGCATCAAAAAGATATGAAGGTCACTTTCACTTTTTAAAATCAAATTATATAATTTTTTTCACATACGATTCCTCTAATTAATCTGTATATAAAAATATTGAGATAGAGATATCAAGAAATAAATAATTTAACAATGTTTTTGTGCTTTTTTGATATATTTTGATATGAAATATAAAATATTTCGTAACTATTTATTTTTTTATTACTGTATCTTAATACTTCTATGCATCAAGTAATAGAGAGAGATAATTGAGATAAAGAAAAAAGGTTTTTTTTTAATTATGCAATATGCATTTTTTTACAAGTGATAATATATTTTCTTTACTTGTTTGATTCGTATCATTATTATACATAAAAGTAAAGGTTACAATTAGCAAAAAATTGATAATTTTCGAGATATTTTGATATCAAAATTTGCGATAATGAAATATGAAATATCTCGTAAACTATTAATTTTTTTATTTCCTACTTTAATACTTATATACAAAATAATTAAAGGAATTATATTACTTGACATAAATTACATAATTTAGTTTTAAATTTTAAAAGGGGGAAATGACCTTCACATCTTTCTGGCATTTCTACCTAAAAAAAAAAGTGTTTAAATATGTCCTTTCCGAAATTCTACTTTCATCTAAAACGCGTTTTATATCATCGATACTTTTGAAGAAAATTGACTGAATTGATAAAATGGATATCTTGTATATGTATATGGGGTATATGGCGTTTCATTTTAAGTAATATCATGATGTAAGAATACAAGGTGTTTCATATTGTGCATAAAAGCGGTCGAAAAATTAAACTCCTTTCAAACCATATTTTTTTTATCTGAAACATAAAAAAAAATGATTTTCTTTCAAGATCGACTATGTATTACTTCAAATAAAACACTATATATCATCCATAGTGCAAATATTTGTTCTTATTTCAAGTCTATTAATCTCACAATTTTACTAAATCTACAAGAAAAGAGACATTTGTTTATTAAAAATTGATATTTGCAAGTGTTTGAAATAAAAATACGGGATTTAAACACAGAGATTAAATAACAAGGGAATATCCTTTAACTATTAAATATTGTTTGTATGTTTGTAATTTAATCATAGTTACCCTTTCATAGCCAAGATATCACAGAGTATCTCATATATCGACAAAAGCTTTTTGCTTTTTATATGTAGTACTAAAATAATTCTTATTTGCTTCTTTTAAAAAACTATATATGTTCTTTTAATTTTTCAGTTTCTCTTTTTAAAAATAAGTTAACGTCAAAATAGTAGACATTTTATACGTAACGATTTACTATATACAAAAATAATTTCATCCTACATTGAAGAAATAATTGATTATCCATCATTCATCGTAATTGCTTTTCAAAATCATACATTTGGGATTAATCACCAATTTTTCAAGCGAAAGAATTATTACACACGACTATTTATTTTTAACTGATTCTCCGTCGTCTGTTTTAGTTCTATTAATTTTATTTTCATCGGCTGAATATTGGTGCCTATCCATTCTTCAATCATCGACGAAAAGAAAATTGCTTCCAATTGAACTCTTAGATAACCTTCCAAAGAAGATAATTCTAATAATAATCTGGAATAATATATTATGTACTTGCGAAATGCAGTATATCTTTTATGTGAACAATTGTTATGAAACGATTGCTACTCACTCCGTAAAAGCAGGTACCAAGTTCTCCAGTTGCATGGGATTTGTGTAATTATTTGCCACTTGCCATGAATTCATCCACGTCATGATTCTATCCGGGAATAATAATTTTATGAATACGATCGATATGCAATATCTCTCAGCTTCTTTGAATTTCTAATATTTAAGAGGAAAAGTTTTGGTTTTTTTTTTTAGATATACTTGAAGATATTCCATTTTATATGCAAATAATCCTATTTCTTCAAAAGAAATCGTCAAAAGACAAAAAGTTACCAAAAATGTTTTACGAATTCAAAATAAAAATTACAGATATATAAAGAGTTCTCTGTGCTTACTGATCGCTGGTGATAATATTGTGAAATTTTGTCTTGAAGTTAAGAAACCACTCCATGCCCACAGCTACTTGCCATCCGGGAAAAAGTAAATTGCTAGGGATCGGAACTGGTCTAAGCTGTGGAGTTATATGCAACGGATGATCAATATATCCCAAGCTCTTTGCAACCTGGGTGTGCGTTTGTTCCGAATAACCATAGAGCCAAACTTTCAAACATAGAGCTAATGATGGTATCGCTGTGGGCAACAATTCACACAGTGTAGCATAATGATCATACCTAAAATTATCATTGATCAATACATACAGTCAATGATCAATATTTCAAGATAGTTCTTGAACAATTTCTGATTATCTTACCTTGACCAGCCGGTGAATGCTGTACCACGAAATTCATGCACCTTACTCACATGAACTCCTAGTTCTTCCAACCATTTTTCATGATTGCTTATGTGATGTCGTATTATAGGTATATGTTGTGCAGAGCCGGTAGCTCCTTTGAATGCGGTTGCTGTCCAAATATTGGGAAAGACCGTGCTGTACTTATCCCACAATCCTAATAATTTGATATAACGGTCATAATCTAGCAAATATTTTTAAATTTCTTAGTATATATAAAAAAGAAAAAAAGTATTAGAAGAAAAAAGAAAAAATACCATCAGGTAATGCAAAATTGTCCCTGGGATTGTAATGCCACACCATGGGTTCCACATATTTGCCGATGTAATGTTCTACAAAAAGAAAGAAATATTGAATATCACATGAAGAGATCTGCGCGATCAAACGAAGCAATTAAGCTGCAGCAAGATACCGTTCAAAATCTGTAAGTCTATCGACCTCAGCATGTCATCCCAGATGATGATCTTTAGGTATGGGTAGGTTTCCTGAATGTATTGGGCTATCGCCAGAATATGTTCCAGATACAACGATGATTTGCCATATTTGCTAGCTGCAGCTCGTTTGGTGCAGACTGAGCAAAGACCTAGATGCCATACTTCATCAGATCCTATATGCAGATACTGTATATCAGGATGAAAGCTAACAATCTGACGTATTAACGACTTCACCACTAGAAGAGTTCTCGGATTTGATGGGCAAATAGAACTTGGAAAAGGCTCCACTTCGCGCAATGATCTCCATTCGTCATGTTTCAAAATAAACTGGAATTTAAAATCATAGTAAATAACACCATAACTGGAATTTGAAAATACTCTTTTGAATTTTACAATTTTGAAAATAAGAAAAATATAAGTATTACATAGTAGCTACAAGCTTCGTACAAAATAATCCAATATAAAATCGATGAAATAATTTTTGCTATACCTCCATATGACCAAAAGTTTGTACCAACGGAACAACTGCTAAACCGCAATCACCTGCAATCTGCAGGATATGTCTAGCCTCCTGAACTGTGTATCCACTCGCTAAGGTGCTCGGACCGTTGCTTCCTATTGGAGAAAGTTCTCGGTTGTAAGGAAACGTGTCTTCCCATTCCAACAATAGTCCAGTAGCTCCCCATGTTCGCAACAGTGGAAAGAGCTGTAAATTACATTGGGTCATAATTGTTTTTTGATTAATCAAACACACGAAATGTAAATGCAGTAAGGAGTTTAATCTTTTTTTATCGATGAAATACACACACACACACACACACACACACACACACACACACACACACACAAAACATATTCTTAATTAGTATTGAATTTTCATTCATTACATATCCAGACCTATATCAAAATTCATTTTTGCATCTAGTTGTATTAATGCTTTCTAGCAAGATACAAACGTCACAAACACAATTGATTGCGTTCGAAGAAGGGAATCGATATGACTGCGTTTCGACGTTCACATGCTTTAAAATGTTTATAATCATCATTTTGTCAATAACAATATTAAATTAAATAATTAGTACTCTCCAATTAAATATTATATAATAGTATTCTCCAAATTAAATATTAGTACTCTCCAATTTTAAACAATATACAAAGATAAATATAATAGGTTAATGAGAGTCAATAACGATAAATGGCGCAATTATTTAATGATGAGCAATCAATAATCAGATGATGTCTTTTTTATTTTGAACGTTTCGACTCGTTTTAAAGCCCTCAGCAAGAATGATACAATTATAATTAGCCCACATGTCTATAATGTTTAAGTTACTCGCTTTGTTGAACATATTAAATTTTAAAAAGTAGAAATGTTAAAATTAAATATAAAGATCACACATTTTTAGAACACACATCCGTGTACAACGACGTGTCACTCAGATATATACAACAAAACTTCAGTGCAATGCTTTATGTTCCATGATAATTAACAATGCATCTTTGTCAATTTGCGATTATGAACATGTAAGCTAATTGTATCATTCTCTCATGCTGAGGACTCCAAAGAGAGTTGAAACGTTCAAAATAAAGAAGACATCAAATATCCAATATCTGATTATTGATTGTTCATTAAATAATTGTGCTGTTTATCGTTGCTTATCTCTCATTAGCTTATTATATTTATTTTTGTGTATCATCATTTTGTCTTTATCATTCATTAGATATAAAACAAAAGATTTATTTGCATTGCTTGCACTTTTTGCACTAAACATCTTTGCTTTCTCTTCAATGCTTAAATATATATTTATCTTATTTTACACAAGATTTTATCTGTGTACAATTGTATCAACTTGCGTCATAGGCTGCGTTCCGCTTGTGGAATCATTTTATCGTTGTTTATTAAATATTAATTAAACAAGGACAAGAACAAACAATGTTACACTTTCTTTTGCTGAAAAGCACCTTAATAAGTACCTTAATAACTATAATTTCCGACAATTTCCGACAATTTCCGACGGTGTAGCATTTATTTATATTTTGTGTTTCTCCTCATATCATAAAAGTTAAGTATAAACAAAAGCCATGAGTGTGTGACAAGTTCAAAACGCAATTCGTAACGAGCAAAAGAAATGTAGATTATATATACCGGACAGTGCTCAGGCGAAAGAGGAATGCGCCCGTCACACGAATTTTAAATGGAAAAATAATAAACGGTGCGAGTTTTCGAATGCGTTGACGTATAGAGATGAGAGAAGAGGCTATTAGCCTTAACTTAAGCGTTCACACGCCGCGTGTACCTTTTCAAAGTAGCAGGTCCGCGGTGGTGCGCCCTTCAAGTCAAGGTGGACCAGCCTGAAAAAGAAAGGATGATTTACCGAGTTGTAACATTTCATTCACCGAGAAATACGCGGAGATTTGTGTCAGTCTTGTCAGTCGTGTTACCTGTGCGAGCCCAACGTCAAGGCGTCCATCTTTTCTCCCATTCCATTCATCGGTCAGACGACATTGGTCAAAGAGAGAACGATCGACGGCTTTTGGCGCGGAATGAATTCAATAGGGATTTTTTTTCATTACCGTGTATTCAGAAGCGTCTTCGCTTGTGCGGATTCCCAATATTCCCAGTAATTCCCAACCAAGTGTCAGACGATTCCATAAAGGTGCCGGCCGATGTATACGGAATCAAAATGACGGAACAGATTTTTTACTAGAAAATTGAATGCATCTCTATCATTCCATAAGAAATTTCTCTATCCATCCCATGTAGATGGAACGGTATGAAAATAGATGGAATGCTTCGGTTGCAAACTTAATTTAATTGATATTTTGTTATTTTAATGCGACTAAAGCAATAATATGCATAATTTGTGCAATTATCTACTAACATTACTTTGAATATTCAAAAAATATTGAATTATAAGAGTGAAATATATTTTGTTAATTCCATTATGTTCCAGCGACATGGGATGGGAGAACATTTTTACGGAACGGAATGGCATGTTCAGCTGAATTGATTGAATCTAAAAATTGAAACGAATATTCAGAAACATTTTTTTGTAAATCCACAACAATGGATGAAGTAGTGTTATTACTAATGTTAAAATTATTGCGAAAGGCAAGAAATGTTGGCGTGCTATTCCAACATTTAAAAGTGTGCAGAAATTTTATTTTGCTTATAACGTTTTATTGCAACAGCAGAAATAAACAAGAAAACGAAAATTCTGAATACAGTTAATATTTACAGAAAGAATGAGGTGGCGCACTAAGGCGCAAATGACAATTTATACCCGTATTCATAGTCCTTTCTTGAGGAACGAGGATTTCTTGTTCCTCATTTCATAAATTTCGTTTCATAAGTCTTGTTGACCAAACAAGGAGCTTTATTAACTTCCTTTTCTCAAGGGAGTTATGAGTTTCCTTGAGGAGGAGATGCAGCCTTCATAACCAAATCTTCAAATTTAATTCGTCACACCGGTCTTTCGATAGCTTTTAATTTAGATATATCGCATCGATAATTATTTTCGATAGTTTTTTTTTTTCGAAAATAATTGCGCCAAAATCATTTTCTCCTTCTTCGTATAATAAGCATTATAGCGAATTCGAAACACTGATGCATATTAAAGCCGTTGTACACTGATTTAAATCGAGTATAAAAATAAAATGCAAATATTTCGAATTATAAAATACATATTTTATCTAACAGTTCAATAAAATGTATTAAGTATTTCACAATCGATTTCTGTGTTTATTTATAAACATATATATTTACGTTATTTTGTGTATGTATGGCGATTTTAATGTGCATCAATGTGCGTCCAAACAAATTCGTTATTAATTTTATTTTTTTCCATTATTATTGCAAAAATCACGACTTTATTTAATCAACAATGCCTTTATAATCTTTATTATTCGTAATTCACAATATTAAATTTGCATATACTATATATTATGACATGCTGTCTTCAGTAGGTTACTAAAATCCCTAAAATATTCCTTTGGGAAGACAGACTTGAGATTCGTTTATGAACAAGGAGACCTTGGAGAATCGAGGAATCGTAAGGATGGAGGCTTCCTCCATCCTTAAAATAAAGAAGGACTATGAATACAGATATTAGTCCTTGAAATGCAAACGACCGAGAAGTTCTTCAATTGCTTCAGAATGACATCGGAATTATTTAAAGAATTGCTGGCATTTTGTTTGTAGTTGAACTCTATATATATATAAAACAAGAATATGTCGTATTGGAAAATAAGAATTATTATTAATTTTCTTCTTCGAAATTGTCAAATTCTCAACCATCAACAATAGCCAAATCGACATAGCGTGCAATCGACAGTTCGTTGATTCTATATCGTCTCTACATACCGTTCCGGCCATGATTTCGGTGATTCCGATAGTAGAGAAACTTCTTACGGAAGGGAATGCTAGTGAACTGATTTTTAATAAGAAATCTGTTCCATCGTTCCGATTCTCTGTACATGGGACGACACCCTAACTGTTTTTACACGCCTACCGACTATCAACAGTTATCGATGTCGTTACGCAGCTTTTTCACCATATAAAATATCTGCGCAAGGACAACTATCGATAGTCGTGTAAAGACAGTTACAGAATAGGAATCCAAGTCAATCTTGTTTAATATATTCGTGAGGCTATGTTTCCAAAACTTCCTCTTTGAGAAAGATTTTACTCCATATGTTATAGTATACGTTACGTACTATATATTTCGAGTCCAAAATTTTCCTCTGAGAGAAAGTTAGAAACATAGCGTTTAGTTTACTTCGTCGATAAACAAAAAATGGAATAAGTCCGAATCAACAATAGGTGTTTTAAGCCTAATAATCGTAAGAAATTGACCAATTACAGTTAAGAGAATAATTGATTGTGATTCATCCATTCCTTATGGCTTAAAACCTCAAAATCTATTGTACATTCGGGCTAATGGCCTGGGTCGCACTCGAGTGGGAATACTGGGAATATCAGCACAGCCAGTAACTTTTTCCCCAAGGCGGAAACATGAAAAGTGAAATTAGGGAAAAAGTTGTAATGACGTAAAAGAAAGATCTATGAATCTAAGCGAATGGGTTTTTTTTTCAAATCGAATAAATAGAATAAGAGTTATAATTAACGCAAATGCTTGAAAATTGTAAAATTGCTGTATGTGCTATCTATTTATTAAAATGGCTACCAAAGGAATAAAAAATTTATTGAAAAATTGATTTTCAACTCTTGAAACATAAATAAATAAGTAATAACATGAAAAATCTTAAAAATTATTAAATGATCGACCTAAAATATGATATGAATTAGGGAATGATATCTTATACCAGCTAGTCCTTAAAAATATCAATATAGCTTATACACGGCAAAGATAAAAATTATTTTATCGAAATAAAATTTTGTAGGCCTATATATATATAGAACTCTTGCTACAAATTTTCCACATGCACTGTATCGAATTTTTCGTTTTTCTGCTCCATTCTAGTAACGCATGTATTAATTTTTATTGATACATTTATAACGATTCATCAAAAAATTTTTCCAACCACTTTCTCCTCATGTTTCGACAGCTTGTGTCATTTAAGCAGCTTGTGCTATTACATCATACATGAATGATTCTTGAAAGCATTATTCATCGCATTAGTGTATTTTTATTAAAGTTACAATATTGATAGGAAAAAATTCAAAGGAAAAATATAACATAATTGTTTTTAAATATAATAATGTAGCATTTCTATCATGAAAAGCTTAATTAATAAATAATAACAAAAATATACGATTTTATGAACTTTATAGATCAACATCTTATAATATCAAATATATTTTACATTTCGGCACGATAAACAGTTTAAGTATATGATTTTACCAATTAAGTTTCTCTCAGTGTAATCCGCTAATAAAGTAGGTCAAAGACTCGACGGGTTATGCATTTTAATAACTTACAATTAGTAGATAAAAGATTCTAACGTTGTAACATATACACAAAAGACTGCATATCATATACATTTTATAAGACTTGACAATTTTCTGATAATTCAAGATAATTTTATTGTAATTACTAATCGTATTTATTATATATTCTTGGAATTATGTGGAATAATAATTAAAGATTTAGTCAAGAGATTATGAAATTTATTACACCGACATGTACAGATGAAAATTGATAGTTTTTATATAACTTATAATATGTATCCAATACTTTTGTCGGGAATATGTTGTATCATTTCAATCACAATCAAATCGATATAGATAAAAGTGAAATGAATAATTAAAATGTTGGTAGAGTATAAGCATTAAGATATATGATGCTTTCAGCAAAACGTACATCAGTGTAACGTACATCATTGATCATTTCATCTTTATTTAACATTGCAAATAACAAGAATATATAATTATGACTCACTATGTGTTACACTATATATAAAGTATCTATGTCTCTTGCTGGGAAAGCATCCACACTGTATACTTGGTAGGCAATTGGAATGTTCGGGATATTGTGCGACAAGAGGCCCCTCCGTTCGGCCTCCATCCTCCACTCGACTATATAAAAGCCAGCTGCCACTGATGGATCACTTTAGTTTTTCACTCTTGCCTGCGATCTCGTCAGCTAAAAAAATTATTCTTTTTTTATATTCATTGATTCATTTTTCTGCATCTATAATATCGTACGATGAAGGGATATTTTTTGATTTTGATCTCACTGGTGACTTCGGCCATCGCAAATGAAAAATATACCAGAAAATATGACGATGTAAATGTAGACAAGATCCTCCAAAATAATCGTGTTCTCACTAATTACATTCGGTGCCTAATGGACGAGGGACCTTGCACCGCTGAAGGTCGCGAGCTGAGAAGTAAGTAGAAAAAAAGAAATTGAAGAGTCGAGCATAGATTATTAAATTGATTTATTTAATTGATTTAGGCCTAAAAGTTACAATGACGTTTCTGTTTTTATTTTTTACTTGGGATAAAACTAAATATTTTTCTAGCACTTTGCTTGTTTGGAATTTTTCAATTAAAAAATACTCAAACACAAAACGAACAAATATATAGATTATAATTGTAATTACAGCAGAGAATTCAACATACACTCTCTCTCTGTTACATAATTATTGCTATGAACTTTCTCGCGCGTGTTACATCCGGGCTTTCTTTTGCATGTACGTAATGACGATAATGTGTGAAGTTTGCACATACGTAAACTCTATATTATTAAGTTTACATAATTTTTGAATTGTATGTATGTATATATATATATATATATATCATATTAGGTATAGTAAAAAGAAATCCATTATTTTTCCATTCAATTTCATGCAAAAATAATGGATTTCTTTTTACTACACCTAATATTATATTGTTATTCATATAAAGTTACATTTATGTGAACTTTATCTTATAAAATTTGTGAATTGTAAATTTTATTTCATCTGTACATTATATTATGTTTGTTAAGATACAAAATTTTTGTATTATAAAATTCATGTAAATAGTCAAGTTTTAATCTTATCTCTCATCAATATTTGTATTTATTATCTCTACTGAAAATATTCTAATATCTGTAAGAATTTGTTATATTTCAAATTTATAAAGATTTCTGTAAAATATCTTCTAAACTTTATAAGTTTTCTTCAAAAATTACAGAATAAGAAAAATCTTAGAAATAAAATATTTTATAGAATATTTTAGAATTTACTATCTTTTATAGAGTATATTACATTTTTAGAGTATATTAAAATTCATATACAAATATATGAAAAATTTTAAAAAAGAAGATATAAATTTTCTCAGTAATTCTCTGAAAAGTATTCCAATTTGTATAAAGAATTTCAATTACGTAAACAATGAAACAGAGCGTGCATTTAATTAATCATTAATACTGTTACATTTAAATATTAATAATTATAATAATGTTAATCATACAAATTAAATTTAAACATTTTACAGTAATATAACATAAAAATTTTTTTTAGAAATTATAAAGCCATGGAATGAGCAATAATTTTTATTAAAAAATGTCAATTTAATAAAAGAATTGATGAGGCTATATAAAAACTATATTATATAAATATATAGTATAAATATAACATAGTATAATATAGTATAAATATAATAACATGGAAATTAAAATTAAGATCTAATAACTAGACTAGATCTAATTTACAAAACATAAAAATTCAGTTGATAATTATATTTATATATGAGAATTTAAAAGAGCTCCGATTACACACATATGGCGCACATCATTAATTCGTAATTTAATATAAAATATTCTTATAGATGACATACGCAGTGAAAAATTTTTAGGTAAGAGCTGACGTGAGTCATGTGTGCAATCAAAAAATGCAAATGGGATCCTCCTGAGAATTCTTGAAGTCTGAAATTAAAATTAATGTTTAGCAATTAAAGTATATAATTCATCATTCGGAACTTTTAAAAACGAGAATTTATTAAATCACGTAATTGAAAGATGAACATTTCCGTACAAATATGTCAGAATTTCCTTTATTCAATATTGATAAAACTCATTGATCGTAAAATATATATATATATATACATATATATGTATATATATATATATATATATATATATAAATTATATATATATATATAAAATATATAATTGTAATTATTTTTTTTCCCAATTCTTTACTAATTTTACAAATTTTTTTCTTTATTAATCTAACAGATTTCTGCAAGAACTTGCAAGACTTTGTTCGATTATGCTCTTATAAAAGTATAATTAATACTATAATAACATTCATTAAATATATTGTGCCGTGTGTTTGGAACTAATTTAAGTTTTAGCTAGTATTTAATACCAAAATAATAAAATGTACTTTTTTATTTATAGAAACTCTGCCGGATGCTTTGTCGAGCAATTGCAGTAAATGCAACGATAAACAGAAAGTTATGGCGGAGAAGGTGATAAATCATCTCAAAGCAAAACGATCCAGAGATTGGGATCGTCTCGTTGCTAAATACGATCCGCATGGCGAGTACAAAAAACGCTACGAGAAGTCGTAAATTCTTAAAAATATTTTAATGTAATTGTTATTTTTATATGAGAATACAAAAATTAATGTAAGATATAATTTGTCCAAATATACAATTATATTGTGAAATATTTATCATTGAGGATACAATTGATATTTATTAAGAAATACATGATGACACAATCAAATGAAATTCAGTCAATATAGAAAAAGTTTATTAAAGGTTTCATTTTACTCGCTAAATCAGCACATTTCGCAAAGATGTATACGTTATGCAATTCATCATTCACTGACCATGTCACCATTTTAAATAAAGATGTTATCATTACATAAATGTTTGTAAATAGTGTATTTGGCAATAAGTATATACGTAGTTATTAATCATAAAATGCAATTAGGATAAGACATGTAGAGATGATCAAGCATAATCTCTGTAAGTAGCAAATTTTTTCATTCAACACGTCTCTTCTTAACCAGTGATCCAAGCTGAAACACATAAATATATAAAATTTGCACACATGTATATATAATATGTACGTATACACACACACGCACGCACGCACGCACGCACGCACGCACGCACGCACGCACGCACGCACGCACGCACGCACGCACAAAATAAATCTAACAAAAGGACTAAAAATAAAAACGTAGTTTTGACGTAGTTTGTTGCAAAAAATAGTTCTTTGTACTCATGTTAATCCGTTAGAAGTAATAGTGCCTTGTCATTTAAAAAACAATTTTTTTGCATTTAAATGGTTATTTATTAAAAAATATTTTGTAAAGAATAAAAAAAGAATCTATCAATACACCTCGATACAGGTCCTCAAAAAGTCCGGAAACGGTTAAATATTTCGAAAACGAAGCATTTTTGACAAAAATATTTCAGACAAAAATTGTAGGGTTTAAAATGTATTTATTGATCTGATGAGTTTGGTGTCGCCAAGATCAGAACAAGCTCACATTGATTTTTTTTTTTTATTGGAACATCCTATTTTTTATTCCAGAATGTAATAGCTGATATCAAAAGCTTTGTAAAACGCTCCAATAATTACATTTTTATTAAATATAAATTTCCGAATTATAGGCTTGAAAGTTACAATACCGACATTATTACCCAAAGTATCCGACCGACGACTAAAATTTGAATATTGTTCTCTATTATATCAGCCGCGGCGGATAGCATTTCGGAGGTCTTTCGTAGTTTAAAAGAAATTTTTTGATATTTCGACCGGTTTGACCGTGTCTTGTTTGACATAACTTTGTTCGTTGCTTGCATAGCTTGATTCTTCTCGAGTACATGCGAATAATTTTCACATACAAAAATGACAATTTCTCGACTATGATTGGTCGATTGTATGTGGAATTTTTGTATTTTAATTTGCGACATTTCGTATTCTTATTCAAGAATAGGGACCTTGGACGACTCGATCGTCCGTTCTAATGATGGAAGGGATAACATGGTGTGCTCAGTTTACAAATATCTTTCTATAAATCTCCGTCTTTGAATATCGCGTGAGATTTAAAGGCTACAAAGGTTACAAACGCGAAACATGAGGCGATATTCGTAGTCTGTTTTTATTTTAAAACTGTCTTAAATAATGTCTTAAGTGCTAATACAGTTCTCGAATAAACTTATGATATCTTAAGACTGTACTTAAGGAAATTCTCCAGTTATTTGATATAATATAGGAACTCGATCAAATTTTGAGAATAAATTTATTATAAAAAGCAATCCTGAATTTTTTCAAATTTTTTTACCGTATAGTTTCCTTTAAATATAATAATTTTCTAAAATCTTACATCCTTATGACAAAGAGGATTTTAAGTAATTTATTTGAAAATAAAATATAAAAAAATTTAAAAACTATATTCATATGAAGGAATAAAATTTAAAGAACGTTTCAGAATAAAAAAATTGAAATTTTACCGTATCATTTTTATGTGAGACTGAAATGTTCATGTGAATTATTCTCATTTCTCTTTAAATATGACATTAAAACTGAAAACGTGATAACATCACACCATAATAAAAGCGCGCGTTATTCAAATTACCAGACGCGGTTTTAGCATTTTTATAAAGGAGAATTTAAATTTCACTGACTCGTTCAGTGGACATAACAATTGAATAAGTAATGTTGATACATTCTTCTAGATTTATCATGGATTTAAAGGTATACTCCAATCTGGATTTAGCTGCATGGAGTATAGAGAATATTAGGTCAAACTTATATGGACGAGGCCATCAAAAAGAGTGATTAAAAGTGATTATCTGAACTATTTTGATCAAAAAGTTCCCGGAATTATCACCAGATGATGCTCTGAGTCAGCTGATTTGAGTTGTTTTTTTGGTTAGGTTGCCACATCTATCATTGACATTCCCACCAAATTTTATCACCATAGCTTGACATTTGTAAAAGTTACGCCGTCTTGAGTACATCTACCTCTGCACGTATTTTCGATT
>Ga0157363_1000622_pt1 | contig 27488 bp, 38 predicted proteins | sample AttsexASBM1_FD_111477 | JGI IMG/M metagenome (GOLD analysis project Ga0157363, IMG submission 111477) | Fungus gardens microbial communities from leaf cutter ant in Ribeirão Preto, State of São Paulo, Brazil - Atta sexdens ASBM1 | ecosystem: Host-associated > Fungi > Mycelium > Unclassified ... | reverse complement strand
GCGGAAGAGGGATCGTTTTCATCCGGAGGAGGATAGTCTGAGCGAGTGGGGATAGGAGCTAGCCGACGTGAAAGTGAGCTCGGCAATAGAGGAGCTAGGGGATTGTAGAGATCAAATTGACGAAGATCTGGATTGAGTTCGTAGGATGGTACAAAGATGCGCTGGTCGCCCTCAGCAGGCGGGAGTTGGCGATCGCGGGATCGAGGGGAAGGAGTGGTAGAGTCCGCTGAGCCTGAAAGGTAGCTCTGGTTCGTGTGTGGGTCTGGAGGGAATTCAAGGGCACACTGACCTTGGATTGAGGCATATTGTGCCCAATAGGCGTCTTCAGTGTCAGCTCCGATTATAGGCTTCACAGGAATAGACTGGAGAGATTGTTCACTGGTCCCATATGCATTCCAATATGCATCGTCGTCGTCGAGGTTATTGACACTGGAAGAACAGATACGCTCTGGGAGAAGGTCGTTGGGAAAATGAAAGAAAGCCATTGTGTGAGAGAGATCTGAATGTGCGTGTTTGGGGAAGTCGCCAAAAGCAGAGTTATGATATTTCCAGCTGCTGGAGGGTTGGTCCCAGAGAAAAATCAACTGGACAGATGATTGAGTGTCCAGATGAAAAGCAGAGATAGAGTCGATGCGGACGTGAGCATAGACTGCGTCTGGGTCAGCAGCGTAGCGGATCTGGACATTGAGACCATCAGGAGGCCAGTCCTCGGGGCGGATGTCCTCAAGGAGAGCGAGCACGCGCTGAGGGTTGCTGTCGCCTGGCCATGTGAGATAGGCGACCGGGTCGCGTGGGGAGATGGCCAAGAAGTGGTGTCGCTGGAACAAGGGAACAGAGAGGAGGTGTCTGGGAAGTGGCTGGAGAGCAGATGGAGGACAAATGTGGTGGAGGATTCGTGCGACGTCGCCGACGGCTATGACAACTGGAGTTTGTACGTCGTCGATGTCGACGTCGATGGCAAACGGACTTTTAGGGTTGTTAGCGCCCGAGCCATCCATCGCTCTTGTCAAGTCGTATTTCGCATTTCTGACCCCTCCCACCATGCGGTCGACTTTGCTCGCCGCTGCCCTTCCTCTCCTTGCTGTTGCACAGGTGTGTTCCTCTCTCGGTCACTCGGTTTACCTCGTCCACAATCGCACCAGCAGCAATCTTCCCAAAACAACAGCCAGACGGTCATCACGTCTACCTCCCTTTCGACCTTTGTCGGTCTTGGCCCCGACAGACAAGCCAGCACCGGCACCAGCACTTTTGTTCTCACCACCACAGAGATCTTCACGCCAGCACCTCAGCCTTCGGGCAATGGCACCGTCGGCAATGGCACCGTTTCGGGCAACAGCACAGTGAGTGCCAACACCACTTCAACGCCCCGCAATCTCCCCACTGCACCCGCCGACGTCAATGGCGGAGGTGCAGTTGCACCGTCACCAGGACAGTCCAGCACTGGTGGGATATTTGGCCCAGACGACAACTACATCGCCGCTGCTACTGCACTCAAACGCGGCACCCTTGTCGTCGGATTTATTGGTTTTGCCCTCGGTGGGGCAATGCTTGTTTTCTGATTGCATGGACATTCATATGGATGGAACCTACGTATGGATAGCTTAGATTTTTGTAATCTAGCACCTATTCTTTTGAACACTACACTGGCTAGTTAGTCACGCCGGCAACAGCCGTCAGTTGCACTTCTAATGTTACTACGATCTTTGTCCCGTCTGACTTGTCGATATCGTTCTTACCACTCTCCACCCATTCTGCACACTATGTCCAGCTCCTTCTCCCAGCCTAAACGTCAGAAAACCGGACACAAGGTGCAGAGTGTCTGTTGAATCACCTTATCGTTTTGCAGTTGTCGACAGCTCTCCTAGGTCATCGGTACCCACAATGGCACCTTCCATTGCGACGAGGCTCTTGCCGTCTTCCTCCTGCGTCAGACCGCAACCTTTGCAGACGCAGGTGTGTTTAAAAAGTGATGGTCCCCGCTATCATTATTCTTGCTTTCTGTTAGACCTCAAACGTACTCGCGATTCGGCTATTTTGGATACTTGTGATATCGTCGTCGACGTCGGTGCCGTTTTCGATGAAGCCAAGCAACGCTTTGATCACCACCAACGTGGCTTTAGTGAAGTCTTTGGCCACGGATTTGAAACCAAACTCAGTAGTGCCGGTTTGATTTACAAGTACATCCCTCACTCCTATTCCGGTTCTAAATCAGTGTCCTGAATGCTTGTATAGGCATTATGGGAAAGACATTATTGCAAATAGACTCCAGGTCCCCGTGGATTCCCCCAAGGTTCAGCTCCTGTGGCTCAAAATGTACAGGGTTGGTCGATGCTCACCCCGATCCTCCTCTTACTGACGACATACAGGAATTTATTGAAGCAATAGATGCCATCGACAACGGCATCTCACAGTATCCCACTGATATCAAGCCTTTCTACAGGAGCCGCACTGACTTGTCCAGTCGTGTCCGTCATCTCAATCCCGCCTGGAACCAACCTGTTGATGCTGAAGCCGTCGACGTGAGTATCATACTACTTGGTCTGACGGATTGGTGAAGGAGTTGAATACAGGCGCGCTTTCTGGAGGCCTCTACAATGACTGGAATAGAGTTTCTCTTAAAACTTGACTATTATTCGAACTCTTGGCTCCCGGCGAGGGATCTCCTCACTGAAGCCATTGAAGAGAGCAAAAAAACCGTTGACTCGACCGGCCGCATCATTTTACTCAAACAGTTCCTTCCCTGGAAGGTAAGTTCGGCGATTTTCCCGCTGCTGCCGTGATGTCGTGATGAATACACAGGAACATCTCTTCGAACTCGAGTCGACGTCGGACTTGGTGACTGCCAATGTAGCTACCTATGTTGTTTATCCGGATGAGACGGCCGGAAATTGGCGCGTCCAGGCTGTCCCGGTTTCTCCAGAAAGCTTTGATTCTCGGAAGGCATTACCAGAAGAATGGAGGGGACTCCGTGACGAAGAACTGAGTCGCTCCAGTGGCATTGAAGGCGGTATTTTCATTCACGCCAGCGGTTTCATCGGGGGTATGTAAGCTGCCAATCTTGTTAAACAAAGTAACATATCTTCTATCAGGCAACAAGACCAAGGGCGGAGCCTTGAAACTTGCTCAAGTTTCTCTGGACAAGTAATCTAACATCCTCTAATTTTATTTTATTTTCAACCTTTCGCATTCAGGCGTGAGACTGACACTGTTGGTTGAAAGCCAAGACAAGTTAGAGTCCTATTGCGATAATCACAATTCCTGTGCACCTTTAGAAACAACGCATTCCATGCGATTTTGTTGTGACTGTCTATCTAATATATTTGAACCTTGGATGCTGGACCTTAGTGCAGATCTTTTCAAAGAGCCATAGACCATGTCATAAACCTGCTGCGTGCGACATGTTTCGAGACGGCTGTTTCGACCGCACGCTTTCACTCCGGGGCTAAAAAGCACTTCAAACTGATACATGTAATGCCCATAGGTCATTCCACTTCTGAGCGTTCAGCAAGGTCCAGTTGTAACCAGCTTGAAACACTTGGACCTTCTACCATTGACGTCGCTAATCCACCGCGTCATCTAACTCGATAGACCAGCAAGTTCAAGTTCAGTTCTTTCACTCCCTGATTACATTCTCAGGAGAAACCTTTTACGAACGGCTACAGATCTTCGGACTTCTTCCTATTCATTTCCTCACAATCAAAATCAACAATCAAAATGACCTTCTCCTCAAACATACCGTCACACATTGGGATTCCTGAGAGGAGAATCCAAAAGCATGCTGGATCTTTCTCTTCAGGGATTCCATACATGAAAATTTGTGCTATCCGATTACACGAGAATCCAACCTCAAGCTAGGCTAGCTGCGTTTCACAAGTGGACGCGTATCTCCGAGATTGATAACAGAGCACGCCGTACACACCATATCACACTGTGGAGTCCAGATCCTGATGTATGTGGTGGTGGTTATTTCTGTTTGGTAAATGCAAAGGGATTTCGGCGCGATTGCTGGAGGACGTCCCACTTGAGCCTTCGATGAGGATCACGGTCGAGTCGTGCAGAAGAGACACGGGAAACTTGGAGATGTTCTTGGACTCGACTGTCATGATTAGCTCGAGAATGGGCGTCTTGCACTTTTGGAGTTCGAATACGGAGATTCCTGATGCGATCCGAGCTAGTCAACAGTGTCTCGTGGTGGCGGGAGTGTCAAAATGTTCAGTGACGGTAAAATCATTATCCACACCGTATCTGATTGTTCATCTAAGGTTTCAAAGCCACCCTTTGAGGCGTTGTGGAAAGGACTGTCTATACTTCGGAAACCTGGTAAAATGGATGCTTGGCCTATGGGTCACTCTCGACATTTAACCCAGCCTCACCCGGATACTTCCCTACCGAATGACTGCCGCCTAGTGATCAACAAATTGACCATCGCTTCCTTCTTCTCTATCGCAGATGATGCGTCGCTGATTTTATTCCTTCGGGTACCACCAGCAAAGTCAGGGTCTTAATTTATTGTTGCCGTTATTTCCATTCAGATAAGGACCAGATGCTCGGCTGCCTCTATGAATTTGTCATTTCCACAGTGAAGTACCAGGCGGCATGTTACCACCGTCGTTACCACCGTCTGACTTTCAACTCCACTACACGACTATGAGTTGCTCATTACACGTGTTGATGCTAAGCATTGCGGTCAATCAAACTGGCCCCAGGGCTTGACAAGGAGTTTCTCTTGTTGGAAGAAAGAACGTCTAGTTCAAGCCTTTTACAGTGTGGACATTTTCTTTCCTTCTTGGCGTTCATGCTGCGAACATCCGATGGTTGGGCCATTCTAGGCCGCCACTTGCTCGGTAAATGACCTTGATTGAGTTTGCGGAAGTATTTGACCAACACAACGTGGATGAAGCGTGGAGGCTTTTAATTTTTTGGTAGCATTGCTATGATCTATGGTTTGGTATGTTTCTTTCCCCTCGCAAAATGCCTACTGAGCAGAAATAGAAATCTCCCTTATAGATCTGATCACCATCTGTCGATGATGCCTGCTTTTGAGCCCCGGTAAGACTCCATGTCGGTCCATAGTGCTGTTTACATTTCTCAAACACATACGATACGCAGAAAGTATCCAGTCTATGATTTCGATGCTATCAAAGCGTGAAAAGGAAGCTACAATTTAGATGTGATGTGACTGGTCGCATACAGAACAACAATGCAGCAACACGCCTTCAACTCGCCTCACCTCCTTGCCTCGGTCACATCTTTCGCATGTTCGGCTCACTGCGCAGTGAGACTAGACTTGCTTCACTGTCACCAGCACTACCAGTGCCTACTTCGAAAGTGGACACTCTCGCTTCATCCTCGTCCGTTGACCTTTCAACTGCATCATTGTCTGCTGCTTCGTTGCGAAACACGGAGGACTCATTGAGCTCACTGAAACATCGTCGTATTACCAGCTCTATTGGCCTGCAACAGTCACTAGATCGAAAACAAAAACTGCAGCGAAAGGCGACCACTTATAGAAAACATCACCACTTGCAATCTTACTCGAGAAAGATGTCCTTTGTAAAGGCTAATTACCATCCATTCTTATTTACCTCGATAACAATGTCAGCCTTGGCGGAGCTAGCATTGACAGCATTTTTGATTGGCAAAGGGAATGAGAACCGGACTTGGCCTACCAACCGATACCATTCACTGTAAGCTCTGAACTGTAAGTAACATCACGAGTGGATTGACGGTGTCATCAGATTGGTCATGTTTCTATTCAATGCGACTTGGACGATGGTATTTTCGGCTGGATATATTCTATGGATGCTTGATGGGGGCAGCCAAATTTTGGCGAGCGTAGCAAGCTCGGTCATATGGCTGATAATCACGACGATACTATGGGTCAGTACAGAATTCAGTTAGTGCCCTCCTATGGTCAGTTCATGACTTGACAGGGAATTGCTGCTGGAGTTATGCATAACACGCGGGGAGGTGGCGATTGCGACCTGAAGCCGATTATTCATAGGTATGGGTGTCTAGATGATGTTCTGCGCAGCACTTGTGTCCTGAGTGTGAAACGGCATCTGATTTAGATGTCGGCAATCCCTGACGGTTGAGGCGCTCGGCTGGACTGAGTTTGGATTATGCACCCTGACGCTAATCCTAACTTGTTTGTGGATTAAGTCGAATAACTATCAAAGGAAGCAGGAAAATGAATTGACAAGCGCAGGAGAATTAGCGAGAAGGCTTGTTTGAAGTGGATTCTTCCGAAATCTAGTTTTACGAACGCTGTTTGTGCATAGTGCCAATCTATCACTACTCTGCCTGTAGTGTACTTCTTGAAGTATCCTTCATGACGTGTTGCAGAGCAAATCATCTCTTTTTCTTCTTTGTTGATACACCCTCGATGCTGAGCTCCATGAATCGGTCCCCCGCGTCTTGGCACCAGTTTGCTTCTTGTGGGATAGGAAATTCTGATTCTGAAAAAAGGCAAATCACCTGATAATATGGTACTTGATTAGGGACACAGTGACAAGGAGGTTATCGCCTGCCAGCCATTAGATAACTTGCAGTCCTTGCTGCACTTGATTGAACGATTCGAATTGTCATCGGTTGTTGGTCCCTGGAAATTTGCTACTTTACAAACAACCAATGACGCAGCCAAGACTTTCGAACAGTGACACAGAACCCTTGCTCAGGCCTCATACGTCGTCAGCCCTTGACGCTGCTGGTTGGGCCCTTGACACCGCTGAGCGCTCAGATATTCCAAAGAGGTCCTTGTTTCTTGTCAGAGCGGTTGCCCTACTGTGCATCTGTAGCCTGAGCGTTGGCGTTCACTAGTAAGCATCTGATTTTTCTCAGTCGTTTCATCTTACCCTCAAGCGCGTTGTCAAAGTGCTACTTACATCCTTGCACCCTTGAAGAGTCGTATTCAGCGAGAACTTGGAACCTCGCATGCGGAATTTGGAGTCCTATTTTCTGCCTATAGCTTGAACAGCACATGGACCCCAATCGTGGCTGGCCTCCTCGTGAGTAGACTTGGGACTACTGTGGCTAGCATCCTAGCTACTTGTACGATTTTCCTGGGTAGGTGGCACAATGACATGTATTTAGCGAACGATCATTTCATGACTTCGTTAGGCCAATGTATCTTGTTGTTTGGGGAGCTTTGGGGAGACATACGATTGATGACCTTGGGATTGTTTGTCTTTGGAATTGGTTCCACTCCATTGGCTGTGGTTCAAGAAACCATCGTTGTACGATTTTTTAAATGGCATGGTCTCGGTGTATCTATGGCGCTCGGACTTGTCGCTGGCAAGGGATCCTCTTTCATTGCTGCGAGAACATCATACCCTCTGACGGTCCAATTTGGATCGTCGGCCCCCTTTTATGTCGCCACGCTTTTAACTGGGTTTTCTGTGGTGATCAACCTTATTTATCTCGTGTGTTCCAGATGGCTCGTCAACAGTACTGGAGCTGAACTTGAAGCTCCTGATCTCATCCATGGTGCCAGACAAGCAGCTCAAACGGACACGACAAAGGCTTTTGCACTCAAGGAGACTGCTGAAAAGCGCAAGGTACGGATTATAGAGATTGCGGAACTAGGTGATCTGTTCTGGGCGTGCGTGAACCTGAGCAGAGCTTGAGTGTATATCATCATCTAACATGGGGCATCTTTCAGTTATATTGTTCTCAATATATTATGCGGGATGATCTGGAACCCCTTTAATCAACTCGCAGCGTGAGTCAATCACATCGATTTCTTGTTTGAATTGTCTCTAATGCCGTGTTCCAGGAGTATCATTGAAAAGCGCTATAAGCTGACGGAGCAAGAGGCCGCGACAACGGCTTCCTACCTTCTGGCAGGGCCTGTGGTACTCTACCCTATCGTATGGAATTATTCTTCGACTGTTTATACTTGGTCAAACATCATCTTAAGTGCGGATTGGTTGTGGACATGTTCAAGAATTTACCGATTGCAACATATCTCTTGATACTCTCATCTGCCTTCACCGCATCTGCATATGCCTGGCTAGCGATACCACCAGCATGGACAAAAATCCCCATGCCTGCTATCTTGTCCTTCGCTTTTGGTTATGGATTTGCTCCGCGTATGTTCTGTATGGACCACGAGGAAGGATGCTGATCAGTTCCTGAGTAGTCATGGTTGTTGTTATTGTACCGAAGATTGTGAACCCCAAGTACGTGTCTACAGCATTAGGTGCTCATAAAAGTGTGAGCAGGACTCCCAGCGTGCAGTTGTCTTGATCCTTACCATTTAGACAGCTCGAACAAACAGGGACAACGCTCTTCCAGACACTTGTTGGACTCTTGCTGGATACTACCTCGAAAAATATGTCAAACTCCGCCGCTGGTCAGCAGGCCCTCAATATATTCTTATTCTTAAACTGCCTTCATATGCTGTCCATTGCTCTTTTGGCATTTTTACAATGGAGAAGGGATGTCGCTTGCAAGGACATGGTTCATGAAATCCTGCAGTCGGGAATGAATACCGAACAACCCTCTACTGTGCAACCGACAATTCCCAATCAGTCATTGAGCTCAGAGCATTTTGACGTACCATTACAGGATAATCCTATCTCGGTGCTGGAGAGACGGCGGGGTCAGATTTTTGCCGTCGCCGCCGCCGTTCTAGTGATTGCTGCTTGGGTCCTCTTTTTAGGAACAGCTTATGATCGGATGGGGAGAAAGCTTCATTGAGGGATGCTTATGCCAGGAATGGAGAGACCTGAGGAGAGTTGTGCTCAAAGATAAAAATCGGATGTCATGATAGGACTTTCAGTGCTTGAGCTTGTACTTGAATACATATTTGCAATACCTACATATTGCTTGGTAGGTGTTTCGAAGTTGGGCGAGTATTCTTGGAGACTTGCAAACTTCATGATGCTGCTGAAGGGACTCAAAGTGGGCAAGAGGAGATAAACGAGCGAGGCACAAATCACGTAAACCAAAATGCCATGCCGACATACAGACCCGAACATGAGCTCTAGCCACATACAGCCCCTGGAATCGAGCAAAATGAGTGGGATGTATTAATTCAGGTCGGAACAAATCTATATGCTAGGATGATACCCTTTTTCTGAGCAGGCAGATGAACACTGCAGCCGGGCCAGAATTCTGTTGAAGATCACCAGCCGAAACGGTGATTGATAATAATTCGGTTCACTAAATGTTTGATACGACATCGGCATTCACCGAGTACTGCATAGTTCTAGACAGCCTCCCATCAAATAACCCATACTACCAATTGCTGGGTTCAGCCTCCTCAAGAACAAGGTGCGTCAAAGGCTTGTTGACGTTATGATTGTATCTGAAGGCATTTTCTATTAGGGCGCGGCAACATGGGAGCATACAAGTATATTGGGGAGTTGTACAAAAAGAAACAATCGGATGTTCTCCGATTCCTTCTTCGTGTTCGGTGCGCACTGGAACTCACTGAATGAAGCTCGTTTCCCTGATCTTGAATTCAGCTGTTGGGAGTACCGTCAACTGAATGTCATTCACCGTGCTTCCAGACCATCACGTCCTGATAAGGCCCGTCGCCTGGGTTATAAGGCCAAACAAGGCTATGTTATCTACCGCGTTCGGGTCCGGCGTGGTAACCGCAAGAAGCCTGTTTCAAAGGGTTAGTGATATAATAGGTTCATATTTGTTGGACGAGGAACTCAGCGATCGCCTTTAGGTGCTACTTACGGCAAACCTGTCCGCCACGGTGTAAATCATCTCAAGCCTCAGAGATCGCTCAGGTCCGTTGCAGAGGAGCGTGTTGGGAGACGATGTGGCAATTTGCGCGTCCTCAACTCTTACTGGGTGAACCAGGATGGTGTCTACAAGTTCTATGAAGTTATCTTGGTCGATCCCAGTCACAAGGCTGTGAGTTGTTAGTTTCTCCACGTTAATATTCCTCTGAAGTATTTGTTTTCCAGATACGCCGTGATCCCAGAATCAATTGGATCGTCAATCCTGTTCACAAGCGCCGCGAAGCTCGTGGTCTTACTAGTGTCGGCAAGCAGGTTCGTTATTTGCATAGCTACTGATTCAGGCCCGTGTAACCTTCTGCTTAGAACCGTGGTATAGGCAAAGGCCACCGTCATAATCATGCTCCTTCTCGCCCAACCTGGAAGAAACATAACACTCTCAGCTTACGTCGATACCGCTGATGATTTGCTTTTCCACCCATGCTTTACTTACCTTCTGCATGTCTTATGTATATGTTTCAAAAAGGGGAGGTATTATACTTCAAGTTACATTGTTTGACCTTGCGCCGATTGAATCAAGTGCTAAAAATAGAGTTCAACATGAGGCATCTAGCATTACCTGACTTTCCGGGTTTCGTTCTTTGTTATCCATGTTCCATAAGTTGCCTTCTTGTCTTATCATTGTCCTTATCACTTACTTGCAAGTTGTGCTTGCCGAGAGTGATTTACATCCCAGGACTAGTTTGAATACTGATCCTAACAACTCAACTTTCTTGTGGTTACCCCAGGATGAATATTCTGGTCCTTCCTTTTTCGAGTGTGTATTCTTTATTCTTTTTTCATGATGCTGGGTAATTGAGAATGATTGGAAAGCTACTGGCACTTTTTCACTGGAGATGACCCAACACAGTGAGAGATCTCTTTTTACCACTTACGTGAGATATTGACTCGATATATCCTCGGAAAGTGGGACCGTGAAGTGGGTTTTCGCTTTGTCTATCTTGTTGTCCAGTCTTTGATATCCTTACTCTAGCTATACAACAAAGGCGGATGCTCTAGCTACCAGCCTTGCCTTTGTCACACCTGATGGAAAGGTTATAATGCAAGGGGACAATACTACCTGGTTGAGCGAGGGTGTGAGCCGTAGAAGGTATGCAAGCACTCCCCCTCTTTCGTCCTGAACGTCTTGCGGAGGACGATCTGGCAGTGTCCGTATTTCGAGTATCGCACAGTACAATGGTGGACTATTCATTCTCGATCTAGACAAGGCACCTTGGGGTTGTGGTAAAGTCAAACAAATTAAGTCTGCTGCATCCCAGTGATTCCTTTTCGAACAGGAGTTTGGCCGGCATTTTGGACATTAGGAGCGGGAAACTGGCCCTACGTAGGTATATTACGTTAAGAGGAAATTGACCATCTCATGTTCCCCAAGACAGGCGAAGTAGACATCATAGAAGGTGTACATGATAACGAGCACAATCAAGTTACATTTCACACTGCACCTGGTATAAGTCTTTTTTTCCCCTCCCATATTGCTGCTCACATTGGGTACAGGGTGTTCACTTAACCCAAATGCCACTTTCACTGGAACTGTAGCTGTAAGTCAACTCAAGACCACTCAATGCCGACCCTTAGTGATATTGAATGCTACTTCAGCAAACGAACGGCCAGAATAATACTGAATGTAACGGATTAATTAATGACAATGCTGGTTGTGCTATCATTGAATGGAGTAGAGCATCGTATGGGCCTTTTTTCGACTCGCAGGGTGGAGGCGTCTTCGCGATGAAATGGGACGATTCTGGCATTGCAGTTTGTGCGTGATGTTCCTCTTTTTAACCTATTCAACTACTCAACCAATACAGGGTCTTTTTATAGGCAAGCAATTCCGTCGGATATAACCCAAGGCAACCCCAATCCATCACAGTGGGGCCCGCCAGTTGCGGTTCTAGAACCTGCCGATTGCAATATCAGCCAATATTTCTCTAATCATTCGATAATTTTTGGTAAAAAGGGATCTCTGTACCTTCTCAAATATTATTGCTGATTGTAGATCACAGATATTACATTCTGTGGCGATTGGGCAGGAAACTCGTACACCTCAACATGTCCTGGAACTTGTGCAGAAAGACTGATGGATCCGGATAACTTCGTAGTAAGGACTATCTTGTGCAATTATGGATTCTGCCACAAGTTATCGGTCTTTTTTTGTCTAGAATGCTACCTGGATCATTAATAATCTGAAGGTATATCGACAGCAATTTCTGGTTGGCACAGTTGAAGCTGGTGCTTCCCGCGTGGTGTCTTGGAGCGAAACTGGGATCATTCTGGTCACACTCGTGGTTACATTCACGCTGCTTTCATAGCTCGAGTTCATAGTATACTCATTTTGACTCTTATCTTGCTACTTATTTTATACCTATTGAAAGGTATATGTCACAAGAATTACGCGTCAGTCCATGTTCGAGTCGTTTCTCGTCGCACGAATTGATTGAACCAAGAGTCGCGATATATCAATTACGTAGGTGTTTATCTGTCCAGCCTCTTGGACATCGGGGGGAAGGCCGTGTGAGTTAGTTGCCCACTATCGTGGTTGACAAAGTAGAGAACAATTGATATCATTGAGGGTGTATGCATAACACAACTAGGTGGATCTGGCACAAGTACGGTCATTTAAGAAAGCTGAATCTGTACTTTAGTTGATATCCAGAGAGGTGGGATGGGAATAGAAGCGGAGAATGCGGTCTCCTGCTGTGGTAGTGCATTGACGTCAGTCTTTCTTGGACTCCGTCTCAGTGCAACCCCTTTAGCCTTCTTATGTTTTATCCCAAACATTATTTGTATTCTGCGGTGGGCGATGGCCGCAGTCGTCGACTAGCAGGTCGGACCTGATAGGTGTCAACAGATGACTGAGCAGCCAATTCCGATGTAACTTGAGGTTATCTGCAACGAAAGACTTCAAGATCGAAAATGATAGGTTGCGGTCAAGGCGAAGTCACGAAGGAATGCCGCAAAATTATCGACCCGCTCAAGGTGTACGAGATCTCTATGCAGAACATCAACAAGAGGTACATGACTCTGATCATGATAGCAGCGACAACCTTGTTCTGAATAATGGTACTTTGCATTTTGTGCTATACTACAGCTTTATCTTCCAGACTCTATCTTCAATTGAGATATTTTGGTAGGTATGAGGCTCGCCAAAGTTGGCGCACAAGGGGGTGACGCTGACATAGCCATGATAAATCGCCCATCCATCTGAGCCGACAGGAAGCATGGAGGGGGAGGGTGCAATAAGCCCCTTCATTTCTGGAGCCCAATGGAACAGGAGGTTGCCTGAATCGGCGGGCGTGGGACCAGCTATGGTTGTCTTGTTTTCGCACTGCTGTTGCCCGTTGGCGAGGGCGTCTGGCAGGACCTGTTTTGGGACAGGTTTGGCAGAGATGGCCTTGAAGAGACGTCCATAAGAATTCCGCCAGATGTTTGTCCAGTATATCTTCAAGCCTTCTTCAGTTAAGAGACGGTCGATAAGAGGAATGTTGATGCTATAGAGGTCAACCTCGCCGTTGCGCAAGCTATCCTTATCTTGCCCCCAATTATGCCAAATATGCTGAATGATTCGGCATCCTAACCGATGTGCCGGCTCGTGATACGTGGCTGGAATTGGATAGATGACCGTGCCGTATGAAAGGGCGATAGAGCGGGTCATGCAGAGAGATGAAGAGAGAGCAGCACCGATCGTGCCAGAAGAAAGAGCAAAAGCAGCTGTGGGTCAGAGTTTAAATGATTGTCGAAGGGCTAGCGGGTATCAGACGGACCAGATGTATTCCGGCCCAGGTTTGGACCGGATATCTAGTAAAAGGCCGGTCAGATAGTGGTGAGAGTGGGTCGAGCGAACTAACGACAAGATCAATCTGGCCAGGCCACAGATTGTTGAGGGCGATATTGGCACACGTTGCGGGTGTCTGGGTATGTCTCAATAATAGGTCAGTGTGTGAGCTGATAGCGGAATCGTACGCCGTCTAGGAGGATCCATTCTGCCTGTAAGGGCATGGGGTCAATGGAAGGTGCCACAAGTCAAAATTTAGCGAACAGACCAGTTCTCCATCTTTGAGTGGGCGGGAGATGGCCGATGTTTCGCCCTTGCCTTGGTTTGTGGGATAGTAGTAGACGCCTCTGATGGTTTCCTTGATGTGGTATGCTTTTCCTAAAGAATGATTGAGAGATGTGAATTCCGCAAGATCAGAGGTGCGATACCGATCCAGGATTTCTGGGTGCTGGGAAGGACGACCTTGATATTCCAGCCTGATGGAAGAGTGAGAGGCGAGGGTTGAGTGCACAGAAAGCAAACCTAGGAGCTGAGAAAGGAGCTGATAGAGACCCAGAACATAGGGGGATTCTGTAGGAGAGGGAGGCCCGTCGTCATTCTGGGGATGGGTGAGGGGCTGTGCGAGCGGGGATATGGGATAATTACCGTGAGAAGGACGGTGGGCATGGAGACGAGAACACGGAGGGGGCGTGGGAATTTCCCTCCTCGTCTTCTTACCATCGTCTCCCATGGCGGCTCGCCCATCTCTTCCCCTGCTTCCGTCCCTCCCGCCTCTCGACCTCGACGCTGGCCCCGGCGCTGGCCGTCCATTTGCCACCGTTGCCACAGATCAGGCATCTTCCCTTGGTTCTTCTCCGCTCAGAAAGTCCATTTCCGTTGACTCCTTCGCTGCATCCCCCGCTCCCCGCCCCCCAAGAGACTCACAGTCTCCAACTCCTCGGGGTTTTGTCGCAGGAATTACCTCTGCTTTTCGCCGTGAGTCCGTCGTTGATCTGCGCTCCCGCAACCGCGGCGCAAGTGTTGGCGAGCAGCACCCGGATCGTGAACACCGCTTTCGTCTCCCCTCTTTCAAAGTCTCTGACCGTCGCGGCGAGCTGCCCGCTCCACGCGAACAACCCTCAACATCTGCCGCAGCTGCTGGCCGTGTCCGTAGTATCAGTAGTGGCGCCCCGTCTTCACCCGGAAGCAGGAGAATACTCATAAACACACAAATCCCCTCTGTCTGTTCTTTTGTTTTTGGCAAATTGATTGCAAACTTAGTCTTTGACAGGTTTCCCCACCCTCGTCAGCGATAAACGAGAATGTCACCCTCATCGTCATAGGAGTCACAGGTTGTGGCAAGTCCCAGGCTATTCGTAGGGGAATGTCGGGTTATAACCTCTCCGATCCTCTTCCTTCCACTGTTCAAAGAACTGTCTGTGGTGTTTCCGTCCCCCTCTGTAGGCCTTTATTTTAGCTTGTGCTCTTTTTGTGCTTATCATATGGCTTAGATACATATCGTTTGGGCACCGTTGTTCGAGACAGGTTTCCAGACTGCCCTCTGACTGTCATAGAGATTGACGTAGGTTTCGACGATGTCCATATCCCAAAGAATCATTTGTGGCCTGAAGCCGTCCCTTCTATTGATGGGGCGGTCATTTGCTACGACGCTGGAGACCGGAACTCTTTCAAGCCTGTAGAGCAGCTACTTCGTGAGTGATGCCCTCCTGTCAGCCTATCATGGGATTGATGCCATTCCTTTTTCAAGGAGCCTATCATTCCATCAAACTTCCGATCATCGTGCTTGCTTGTAAAGCAGACTTGAATCTTCAAATCGAACCCGGATTCGTTAGTAGTCTACTTAATCAATATCGTGCTGGTCTTGTCGAAGTTTCGGCTGTTAGCGATACTGGGAGGGCCAAGCTCAGACGTTCCTTTGATTGGGTACTGAAAGCGGTTTTCCGACACAGGCGTTTGTCCTTTTCCATCCCTTAGCTCCAGTAGCTTACCCATATTATAGAGGCTATTGACACCACCAACGTGGTAGACCATACGCATATCAATCCTGCTTCTCCAGACATTCTCATTTCTCCTCCTCAGGACAAGGCAGGTTCTGTAACTCCAGTGACAGTCCACCCTCCACCCCCCCTTCCAACCCCACCCCCGCAATATCATCAATCCCAAAGCCATGGTTACTTCCCAGGTCCTTCAGAGAACTCAATTACAATCAATGAGCTTCCGAGCACAGTGCCCACTCATCAGGATCACCCTGTGGATGCTGTGGTTAATGGACCTTCAGCTATTCATGATCAGGGCGCCGAACCACAGCCCAGTCTAAAGACCGGAAATGAAACGATTGGGCCCATTTTGAATGATATACAACAAGTTCCTCTCAACAAACCCAAGGACAAACCGTGGGTCTTTGTTTATGTGTCGCTTTATCCCTGGATCTGACCTTTGCCAAGAAAACCAGCACAATTTGCCACTCTCGACGCTCTTTTGAATAAACTTTTATTCGTTGTTATCAGTGGCGACGGTATGATGGGATGTATTTTTTATCGATCATATACACATATTCACACCTTGATAGATCCAAACTTTATCTCGTCTTTCCTGCTCACATTCCGGAGATTCTGCACTCCCAGGAGTGTACTTCTAGCAATGCAGAAGAAGATGCGACAGCTAAACGAGTCTCCTGATGATCTTTTGTTTTCCTCTTTCGCTCAAATGAGGTACATTATCCGACATCAAGCTAGTGTTCAATAAGGTTAACATTTTACAGAATTTGCCATCTCTTGGAAGTTTGGATTGCAGACTATCCGACGGATTTCGCCGTCAATGGTTCAGCTGGCGCACTCAACGCTCTTATACGTTCCATGCTTGCCAAACCCCACCTTTTGCACTATGGTTCCCAGCTTTTGCCATTCCTGGAGGTCCTCCCGACTCTTCAAGACCGGGATTCAAGTTGGGCTGTCCAACCGGAGATCAGAGACGAAAGTGACGTAGAAGATTTCCTAGATGAGGAAGGAGATTTCCAGCTTGATAAGCCTGAGCAGGGGGGTCCTCCATCTCAGTTGACTTTGACTTCTCCTGACGCAGCCCCTCCCATTCTCCTTGTACCCCCCGTCATATCCCAACCGGCGTCGAGTGCTCGAGATCGCAAACCCAGACCCCTGATGCGAAGTCTGGGGTTGGTGCTCAGTGGTTCCTCAGATTATGATCAATCGGCAAAGCAGCAACTAAAGGAGTTTACCAGGATATCCAATGAGATTATGGCACTCGATATTTCCGAGGTTGCAGAGGAGATAACTCGCGTTCAGGCCAAATATTTCCTTGACATCACAGTCAGTCTTTTCTTCTGGAGATCCTCTGTCCATTCACATTGCGTTTGCAGAATCGAGACTGGATGAACTTCGTCTTCTTAAAGCAGAAGAGAACAGAAGACCCCATAGTGGCCCTGAATAAAATGGCCAATCATATTGGCGATTGGTGAGCGCAAATCTCGGTCGACTTGATCATATGGTTTATCATGATTGTAGGGTTGTGTCTCTGATACTGTGCCACGATAAAGTTCCGCGGCGTGCTCGCCAGATGGAGAAGATGGTTGACATCGCTGCAAAGCTAAGGGCACTGAACAATTATTCGGCCCTTCGTGCTTTCGTCGCCGGGATTAATAGTGCCGCTTATCCTGGAGATGAAACGATGGAGCTGTTTAAGAGTCGATCGCCGGAGCATGCAAAGAATCTTAGGTCTTGGGAGCTTCTTTTGCAGCAGCTCCGTGCTCACCGTGCGTATCGGCTCGCGTTGCGGAATACCAAGGGAGCATGCATCCCTGCCCTGTACGATTTCGGCTTTTTCAGATGTTGCTAATACTCAGCCATGTTTAGGGAGGTCCACATTGCCGACATGGTGAAGACCCAAGAAAGCAATCGGGATCATAAGGAGGGTGACCCTACGCGAATTCACTGGGCCAAGTTCAGCATGATGGGCAGGTTTGTATCGATAACAAGCCAGTGCCAGAATCAATGTCGGAGTTCCACCGACTATAATTTCCCCGACCGACCCCATATCCGTGATTTGTTCTATAAACGAACCGTTATGAGCCCAGAGGTGTGTTTTGTGTCTTTAGGTGTCAGTTCCCATAATCCCCCACTTTCCAACAGCTGCAAAGAATGCGCCTCAAAGATCCAGATGACCCAGATGCTCAACCCTCCCGCAAACTTTTCTTTTGGTGACATACACGCCTCGGCTATTCTTGGCTCCTTGGTGTGTCCTTCGAGTTTCATTTTTCATTCCCTCTTTCCCCTCATATATGTAGTTTTCTTTCAGAGGTCTTGGTGAATGCCCCTGTACTGCATTACTTGTACAATAAGTCGCTATGACTAATTATACCCTGACATGTTCTAAGCTTCTGACGCAATGTTGTCAAACCGTATAAATAGGGGACAGTAGTGGTACCAATCATTTGCGCTTTGTATTCGTTTTCGGTCTTGAGTGTCGTTTGGGTTTAGGACTGCGATGGGCAAGCTCTTGGTCAAAGGAACTCTTGGCATATTTAGGGGTTTTCACTTTCCGTTTTACCTGCTCTGGAAGGCCTATTTTGGCAGGTCTCAAGGCCTTCTTGGCAGAACGGATGGCAGCGTTAATGGACTTAGAATCCCCGAATTCTTGATCTGCCTCCATGGCCAATTTCCGTCGTTTGGCTTTTCTTGACAGACCGGAAAGTTTGTTACGCTTTTCCGCAATGGATGGGACCATGTAAGTAACAAGGAAAAGATGAAATGAAGAAACATTACTTTGACGTCCGGACCGGCCTTGATCTGTTTTGTTAATGACTTGACTCCAGTTTCATGCTCGTCCCTACTCTTAGCTGGAAACAAGTGTGAAACATACTCCTTAGTGGTTTGATGAAAACACTGACTTTGGGCACTTTGTTTATCTTTTTCGCTCTGGAACCAAGTCCGGGCAGGCCGCGAGAAAATCTCGTCTTGGTGATCAATCATGTTTTGACTTTTTCTCAACTCCATTTCCGCTTGGAGAATCTGTTTCTCTTCCTTCTCCTCACGCAAAACCTCTGAGACTTCGTCTTTTAACTCGACCAGCTTATCCGACCACTGTTTCACAACTTCGACAGGTAACATGCGATGACGGACTTGATCCTCAGTAGCTGCGTGTCTGATGGCGACTTTCAACATCTTTCGGTCAGCTTCCCCTACTAGCGTGACGGACCTGTCGTGAATGTAAGTGACAGGCTTCCAAACGGGAAGTGATCCTCACCGTCCTTTATTTCCCGCACGAGCGGTACGTCCTACTCGGTGTAGGTATTGTGCCAGTTGGGCAGGCATATCGTAGTTGATCACTGTTTCGACGCCTTTTATGTCCAAGCCACGCGCAGCAAGGTCCGTAGCCATGAGGAAATCAACGTTACCATCACGAAAGAGCTGTAGGGCTCGGAGACGCTTGGGAGTAGATCAGTATTGTATACCCTGAGTTTGGATACAACGTACTTGCTCCTGGGAAAGATCTCCATGCAGCTCTTCGCATTTCATACCAAGCAGTCCGAATACTATTCGCATCTGGTGCGCCAACTTCTTGCTACGTAAGAAGACAATCGCACGATGCTTGAAAGTACGCTTGCAGAGGGTGATTACCATTGCGGAGCGCTCAGCTTCCTTGCCAGCTCGTACACGCACAAATTCTTGTACCAAACCACTTGCCGTGGTTCTTTTGGGATCCACGAACAACCGGACGGGTTTGTTGAGCGACACTCGAACGAGCTCGTCGACAGAATCGGTCATGGTAGCGGAGAAGAGCATGGTTTGGCGAGACTGTGGGCAGGACTTGACGATTTCTGAGAGTTCATCTGCAAAACCCTCTGATAACATTCTATCAGCCTCGTCGAGAACTAGGACGTCCAATGCGTCAAGAGAGAAGGAGGGTGAGTTGCGAATATGGTCGATTAGACGACCTGGTGTAGCAATTACAACGTCAGGCCGTGTACGTAGCGTGGCTTCTTGACTCTTGAGAGATAGACCACCTGGGCGTAAAGATCTTAGTCCTAGCATTTTCGAAAGCAGGATATTCATACCTACAATAAGACAGAAACGGATATCTGTATGCATGGATAACTTTGTCCCAACTTCGTAACATTGCACGGCCAACTCCCGCGTAGGCACAAGCACGAGACAACGAGTTGCCGCTGCCTTCTTGCCCTTCTCCCTATATAGCAGACGTTCAATCATGGGTATTATGAAGGCTGCAGTTTTCCCAGAACCAGTGACCGCATTCCCAACGACGTCCTTTCCTAGTAATGCAACAGGGATAGTAGAGGCTTGGATAGGTGTTGGCTTATTAAAACCAAGACCTGTAAGAGCCTTTAAAACAGGTCTTGATATATTCATGGACAAAAAAGAGGTTGGGTAGGTTATAGAGGCTGATGCCTCCTGGTCGAAGTATGCAGCCTTTCGTTCTCGTTCTGCTTGTGTTTCCTCATCGAAATCACTTTCGGCAGATGAGTCTTCGTCAGCGCTGTTTTCCCCTCCTTCCTCCTCTGATGTACCAAGAGGGTCGCTCTCTGAATTGTCGTCTCGACTATCAATTCCCTCGTCGTCCGAAACCTCGTCACCATTATCCTCTCCATAGGGTTCACTAAGGTTTTCTGAGTCCTTGTCTTCGTCACTTTCTGCTTCAGGTTGTTTCCGCTTCGAGCGCCGTCGAGTAATGATATCATCCACAGATATTGGTACCTAACATCCCGTTTCCACCTATGACTACTTATAAAATAGCCTGTTTCACTTACCGGTTTAGAACCTGACTGTACCAAATCTTGTGTGAGCGCATTACTTCCAAACTCGAAGTGTGAATCCCCAGTGTGGTCGAATACGAACTCGGGGTCAAGCTTTGTTTCATCTTGGTCTACTTTTAATCTGGAAGAGAAGTCTTCTTCATCAGATTCGATGGTCATGATATAGTCCCCAGTCATTTTCTGTAATTGAGTGAGCTGTGACTACGTTGAACGAGAGTGGTAAATTTCCTGCACGTGATCAATTCGATCCACGACCAGTCCTCGGGAGTAGCTTTAATTGTGTGACTTCCTAATTCACCTGAACGCAGGATGCCGACAACTTCGTTCAATACTTTGGCAGATTTCCAGACACCAGCCCCGTGTCGCATTCTCTCTTCGTCATGCTGTTTAGACAAGGACCTTGTTATCTTGATATCAAGACTTGGATCACTAGATCGCGTAAGTCTCTGGAACATAACTCAGGGTTCTAAGATCTGGGAAGTCGAGGTTGGAGAGGACATGGATAATACTTCTATCGTTGACTTGGCCTGGAGTCCGGATGGTATGTACATAGACCACGTATGTATTAAGTGCAGCCTAAAATGCTATGTAGGGCAGAGCGTTGCTATTCTACATGACCCGCCGACTGTTACCATCTATTCTATTCAAGATGGAAAGAAGATGGTTAGTCTCCCTATTCGAGACAGACATTTCCCGCGAGCAGGTAAACCAAGTGGTGTGTGGTGGTTGAAGAACCAGGAAAAATCTATAAGAGAAGCAATACCCGATATCTTTAAACGAGACGGGCTTATTGTATGATATATGCTCATCTAACGTCATTCTCAGAATCTGAGCGGGGACTAGACAGGTTCTTCTCTCTCAATCTTGAAAAATCTCCCACTGCTCGATAACCTCCCTGAAGAAAGCAACAAACTCAGGTTTGCGGTGATTGAACTCTCTTAAGGCTGCTTTCTCATAAGTGACTAGCGCTACTGACATTTTTGCTTTTCAAGGCTCACAAACAAGAGCTCCTCGCCAAAATCAAGTTCCAGACACCATCCGTGACTGGCCGACGCTCGTTTCTGGTCCCCTTTTTGCCTCTATTTGCACTCCTGGGCACCAGTCTCAAGTTGATGAGATCACCTCCGATGGAGCCGATACCAATAAGAATAGCCTCCTGGTCGTGGCTGATTATAGCGGCTGCCTCTCACTTTACCAGGATGGTGCTTTCCCATTAGGTCGAATCCACATCGGCCATGGTTTCTACGCACGTTCATTATTCACCCCTTCGCAGTCATCATCAAAATTCCTTGCATATGTCTGTAGATCACTTGACGATTCAGAATTGACACCTATCCGAGCTGTTCACGTCGACCTTCCCCTTATGAGAGGGCGATTCTGCCGGGAGCTCTCTCAGCTAGCCTCTGCTGCACGGGATCTAACCTGGTACGCAATGCGCATAGTGAAGGAAATGCGCGCCATCTGGTTCGGGTCTGAAGCCCACAGCGGCGCAAGAGAATGGGGACCTCGCTGGGTGCGTACATTGGAGACAAAACAGAAAGAGCAATATGGCCGTGGGTAGAATCCAAAGCAAGAGCTGGAGAGCTGAGCTGAATGTTTTTATAGAGGAGGAACCATCAGCTGTCCTTGATTTGACCTGTCTTCTCGTCACAGGTAGAGCCTCTGATGCTCTGGCTGATTTTCTTGGAAGTGGGGAACAAATGACCGACAGAGTATTTGGTGCCATTGAGTTAGATCCAGAACATAGCTAACCATCTGTAGGGCCTACAGAAGTGGGAAACGTCCATGACAGAAGCTCTTGGGAAATTGCGTGATTATACAGAAAAGCAACTGGCCCCCGCACTACAACGACTTCATCTTATCCTAGAAGAAATTCAGGGCTGGTCCCTCCTGTAAGCTGGTCTTGTCTTCCACACATTGTGTATCCAACGAGATTCAGACCTCAATACCGCATCTTTGAACTGTCATTTGATGATATCTCGAGTACATTGGATTTGATATCAAGAGGTGTTACTTGTGCTTCGTGGTTGTCAGTTGTAGCACGCAAAGAGTTCATTCGTTTTCGGGAATTCATTTCGTGGCTAAGGTTTGGTAGGTCGTCCCATGGAAATCCTCCGTTACTTCGTGTCACTCGCTGCTTTCGCAGAAATTGCAAACGCGAACCCTTCTAATGACACACACGCAATGCCTCGTCATGATATTCTAGAAGCGAACGCCTATCTGATGTCTGGACTTGTCGTGAGCACTGTCGACAAGTGGTTCATTGGTCCAGTCCCCCAGTTTGTCCCACGTGATCTTGGGATTCCTACAGAGGATACGCGGCCTATCAGTCTCGTTTTGGAGCAAATCCGTAGCGTGGCAGGAGATCCCAGTCGACTGGACTGGCAAGCCGTGAGTTATATACGTCACCCTAAAAATGTTACTGATCGGATTTCCCAGAATGGAATGCGCAAGGATCTCAGTCATCTTGACCGGAATCTTGATGCCTTAGTCCAGGAATTGGCAATTCGCTGCCAACGCATCTTCATCCATGCAGCAACAGCAGCATCTCGTTCTGCTATCGCTTCAGATGCACATCTTTCGATCGATTGTGACACTCACCAATCGGCATTTCAGGACCGAACCCATGTTGCAAGAAAAATACGGGAGCGGATTTCATCAGTTAAGGTAGGGTGAATTTATTGCGCAGATGCGGCCTTTATTTTTATTTCTCAGCAAAATGACAATATGACCCAATACCTGGCAACTTTGTGCTCGGAAGATAAAACCTTGTGTAAGACTACCTTCTCGATCTCTACGATGATATCGTTTACCCTTGTTATCAGTGTTACTCGCTCGTTTTCACTTTGTGCAAGGGAGTGAATTGCCAATTCGTTTACAAGTTGGAGCTCTCCAGTGCCATTTATCACAAGATGTGAACTCCGGCATGCTTAATATCCTTGAATTCGACTTCTTTGACGACGAACAGCTTGTTGTGATTTATCAGTCTCAGTCTGCCGATTGTAAGCATTGTGGTGTACGCTGTCTCTGTTGTCAGAGCTCAACGCCCACAGCCTCTGCATTTATCACTACTATCAGCTATGTCGACGTAGGGTATCAGGAACTGGAGGTTGCGAAGTACGTAAATGGTTTCCGCGAAGATTTGATGAGCTCGACTTGGGATCTCTGGAGAAAAGGCGAGGTTTGTCCCAACAGGTTTACAGCTGAAGTCACTCTAACACCACGCATCGAAGCTGAGCTCTTCTTTGTATCCAATAGGAAAGCAACGAATCATCCAACACGGGAAAGGCCCAAATTTCTCGGTGGCAGTCAATGGCAGGATTGGACGGAGAATAGCCTGTGTGCTTGACAGCTCTGGGACAGTGATGGAGTCGTTTGATTTAGAAGGAGAAGTGGAAGGTATGGAAGTTGCGGATGATGAGAGGATATCATGAATTCCTGCCAGACCCGGTCGACGGGTCTGAATGAAAGAGGCATTGGAAACTGGTGTGCGATCATATGGATTCAAATCGATCCAGTACCCGACATGACTTTTTTGCCTTCTAGCTCTAATTCGTCTTAAAATGATTTCCCGGACATTGTGGTGAGAAATCGAGACAAGGCCCTTGCACGTTGTCGTTCCAAGGGCCAAGATTCTGGGGCAGATCTCACCCAGGATACCGATATTTGCCGGAGTTGACCAACGATAGATCTGAGTGAAATTTCGTGTGGTTTCGGACCAAGAAGAGAGCATGTAGGGTCCAATGGAGATAATTGCCGTAGGCAAAGTTCCTTTCAGGCCCCAATCCTGCTTCTCGAAAGTCCTGTCAGCCTGAGCGCCGCATCCCTGCAGTCCAAACTTAAATTATCCATAATATCGGCTAACCACAGCGGGCGTTTCAAGGGCCGCGGACCCTCCCCTCCTTCCTCGTGTTCACTAGTAGTCCCAAGTTCTTTTTCCGTGGTATTTTAAATCACCTCCCATCCTTACCTTTCAACATTCCTTTCACCATGCCCAAGTCGCCTCGTGCTTCCCCCTCCTCTGCCAACCAAAAAAGTCCCACTAACGACACTAACTCCCGGTTATCCGACATTGCACTGCGCAAGAAAAAGAACGCTGATGCACAAGCGGCTTTCAGAGCTCGTCGGACTAACTATATAAATACGCTTGAAGAGACAGGTTTGCTCTCAGATTGACAATCCGGTTCTATGCTCATTGTCTTATCTAGTTTCCGCTCTCGAGGCTGTAGTCTTGCAACTGCAAGAATCTTGGCGTGACTCACGTACTGAGCTCCAAGATGCTAGACAAGAGGTCCTTCGTCTGGAGCATCAATACAGAGAGCGCGACCGTTTCTGGCGCGACATGTGGGAGAATCGGAGAGTTGGCCTGACGCCGGATACGGATGACATATCCTCCCCATCCTTTTCGCCGCTACACGCGCATCCCAACGCTGTCGCCCCTCAAATGACTTCACAGCTTAGCCCATACAATCTTGAGGGCATTACCTACCGGTCTCCTGACGAAACACCAACATCCCAACCCACGTACGGTAATCCGCACGAATTTTCGGCTACAGGAAATCCATTATCTTTTCATGAGAGTGAAGTCGCTGGCGATGACTCTCATTGTCTTGGTCAGAGGGTCGAGAAGGTCAATTATCATTTCCCGTTCTCGTCTTGGCACGTAGGACTGCATCTCCTTCGTCTTCAATGCTGGTAGCCACTGGCGTCCGCGAAGACCAGATGAACATGAAAGCTTTCTATTTGCCACCCACATCTAGACTTTGCTTTGGTCAGACTACTGATTGGTTTCTCTCAGATGCCCTACGCTGCTCGTTTTCCCAATGATGATTCTAAACTCAACCTCGGAAATTTTGAGGCTACTTCGTTCTCTTTCAATAGCGATCGGTTCCCAGAAAGTCGATCCTTGTCACCAACTTCCACGACACCGAGCACTTCATCATCTACGTCAATGCCCTCAGTACCGTATCACTACGCATTTTCTGATCCGACTCTCGCACAAGACTCTTTTCGCCGCTCATCCCACAATGAAATGACACTTCATGGCGGAGCACCAGATATTTCCGTCATCCCTAGTGCAGATACTATCCGCTATCACTTTCGACCGTCGATTTCGATGCCAGATCACGCAATTTTGCCTGTGGCTCGGTCAGGGAGTGCCAGCGAGTCTCAACAAAACCGTGGGATTAGTGACGGTGACTGTGCTTCATATTCTAATTCAGACCATTGCTAACATAGTTTCTCAATCACCTTCACCAGTTGTGCTCGTTCCAGATACCGTTTCTGTCATCAAGGCTCACACTTTCGGTAGCCATAGGCGCACTCGTGCACGAACCAAAAAATCGACAGAGACTGCCACGCGTGTTGCACATGACGTATTGTATGCTCGTGGCATCGACCTTGGCAATCGACGACGGGGAAATGATCTCGACGCTCCTGACCACTACTGAATTATGAAGTAATATTCACACCGATGATTCGGATACCACCTTTTTTCTTGTATCACTGTTGATTCTTTTTCAACCATGCATGGAGGAATGGTGTACCAATACGACCGTAACAGTTTATCCTAGCATCTTTCGAAACTTGTACAAACAATATCTTGAGATAAATAAATATTACGATCTCGACATCGTTTAATATCAATGATTTACAAATATCAGTGCCCGCCAACTGTATGTGTTCAGCTAGCTACTAGACTACAATCGGAACAGCAACATCCCAAGGACCTCGGATCTCACTAGGGCAGGTAGGTAGTAGCATAAGTAAGCGGGATTGATGTGTTATGATAGATCATCTTGACGCACTTCTTGAATTTTTGCGCCCACATAAGGATGGCAGGCGCGACGAAGGTCACCGCAATCAGAGTGAAACCACAAAGGTACATGAATATATCAGAGATATATGTGGCGAGGATCACGGCAGATGCACCTAGTACAACTGTCAAGGCTACCCATACAATTGTGGAAGTTGCCTATAGTTCCAAAAGAAATTAGCAAACTATTGAAGGAAGCCCAGAATGATGTGTTAACCTACTTGAATTAGTCGGCGGAGCAACGGAAAGAAGGCGAAAGTGACGACGGAATTGAGAATAAGAGCGAAGACCGACATATCTGCTGATAAGCGGGATGCTAGCACGACCGAACCAGATATAGCTGCATTCATTGAGAGAACTGAGGAAAGACTGACCAAAAAAGCAATGGCCCGACTAGCATTAGCGTCCGACTATAGTATTAGATCCATAAGTTCTTACCGCACTTGTCCGTGTGCATTTGTTGGCATGGTACTGTAGTCTGCTAGAAGCATGTTCAGGGAAAATAGAATTGCAGATAAAGCCCAGATTGAGTCGGATGATGTGGCCGCAGTTAGGGTTCGCAAGACAGGAGAAAGAGACATCAAGGCGAGAAAGACAAGTATAGAGGATTTGAGAGCTTTGAGGTCTGTGGCTGAGAAATTAGCGAAATGCTTTAGGAATTCAAGTGGGAGGCCTTACGCTTTTCCGAAACCACTTTGTAACGATCAAGGGATGGGGGAGATTTCTGAGATTCAAGAAGGCTGCAACAGCTATAGCCGAGACAAAATACGCCTATAGAGACCCACAGCAACCCACGCGGATTGAGGCTTCCTTCCCTTAATTTTAAAAAAATGCACAGGAAAATAAATATCGATGAAGCATGCTGAGTTATTGCACATGTGAGCAACAGCAAAGAACAGTATGTGTAAGGTTTAAAATTTGCTATAATAACGAAAGGGTGGGAGGGGTTTTAATGGCAATGGTGGCTACTAACTCACGGTTCTTCCTCAAGGACTCTAGAAAATACAGTGGATGGACATAACTATCCTCGAACCCTTGGGTTTTCCAGAGAATCTTTGCCCATTCAATCTGTTTTTGCTCCATCTTAGACCATGGGATCAGTGGAGTTCCTGCAAAGGGATGGTAAAGAGTTGAGCGAAAGGGAGTCTAATGGTTTAATTTCAAGGAGGATACTTTAACGCGGCATCCCACGGTCGTAAAACTTATAGGCCAGCGCTAAAATACAGATTCCTCTAACCTTAACAAACAGCAAATCTTGCACGATCTGAGTAGTCCCTGACAACATAACAACAACAGGAGGTTACTAACGTAAGGCACCGAGTACGGTGGAGCGAGCGTGCAATAGACTATTCAATACTATGC
>Ga0157363_1000621_pt1 | contig 27513 bp, 16 predicted proteins | sample AttsexASBM1_FD_111477 | JGI IMG/M metagenome (GOLD analysis project Ga0157363, IMG submission 111477) | Fungus gardens microbial communities from leaf cutter ant in Ribeirão Preto, State of São Paulo, Brazil - Atta sexdens ASBM1 | ecosystem: Host-associated > Fungi > Mycelium > Unclassified ... | reverse complement strand
TGGTATTTCAGTACAATTCAATCAAATACTCAGTATCTATCGGCACTTCAATCATTTCTATTAATCTAGATTGCATCAATTCCTCAATCTCCGTTAAATACTTTGCATTCAAAAATCATTCAATATTTTCGACATTGAAGACAAGCCAAATAGACAGAGGCATTATGGCACGAGCCTTCTTTTTGCCTTTTTTATTCTTTCGTTAAAAATACTTCTTACGGATGACACTAAAAACTTACCAACTCGAAGAGCTAACAATGGTTACTTGCGAAAATACGGAAAGAGAGTTCGATGTACCTTTTGTTCCCTGAGCTGCGCCTCGAGTACGTCAGCGGTGTGTCCCACAGCTCGCATTCTCTCAAGTCTAGTTTCCATTCGTGCTAGCCAGACCTCCACCTCGTTTCTCTTTGCCTCATATCGTTGACTGTCTCCCAGCATCATGTCCAACTGCGTCTTCCTTTGCATGACTTTCGAATTCGTCTCATCCCAATGCTCCCTCAACTTGGTAACTACAACATTAAGGCAAACGATGTGATGAATGTTATTGTTATATTTACATAACTATTGCTTTCTTGATTGCATGAAAACGAAATAGCGAGTATTTATGACACCGAAATCGCGCGAGCAACTTTAAGCAATATCACAGAATAAGATATATATATAAATTCACACAGAAATATTTAAGCACTAAAATTCGCTTTGAATAGGAATAGGAATAGGATTCTCCAAATATAAGAATTATCATATTTAATTAGATTTATTTTCATCCAAATTCATACCATATTATTTAATTCTTAGTTTATAGATTAATCATACTGTATTACAAAAATTTTTTTAAATTGTGTGTGCTAGAAATATATATCTTTAAAAAATTTCATAGTGCTGACTTCAATTTTGAAATAAAGATTCTGCCATATACGTCTCTTTCTTGTATAAAAAAGGGCATATAATCGACAGGAATAAATTAAAATTAATATTTTTAAAAGCATACTGTATGTTTAAGTTTTCTAAACTGCTTCTAACAGACAAAAATAAAGTTTGCAAACTATTTTAATCTACGGAGATATTTTTGCACCTTAAAAGCATCGAATTATCAAAGTGCATCGAATGACTAAGCGGTGGAAGACATTAACATAATAAAATATTAGTGCTATTATTCATATACGTGATACTTCTTCCCTAACACGTTACATATATGAACTAAGTCAACACCTCACTCAAAAATTATATGAAATGTTAAGTGAGAAATATCACAAATGGTAGCACTCAAATATTTTCTTTTCATGTCATTTTAAATATTATCCTATTATATTCTTCTTCTCAACCTTTCCGTAAAACATCCCTTGAAAAGAAAAAGGTTACGTAGAAATTCGCTGTACGCGAGGTATCAATTGGAAACAATCCAAACTGTAATGGCAAGTTAGAGAACACAGCTGGATAAAGCAGATGAAAAACACTGGCAACGATTCAATATTCGCAACAACAAAATTTTCACGCGTGAACATCATGTTCGTGTACCTTTAAGAATGCACCTTATATGTACGATGTTTCGTGAGCGCATGTCGCCAAACAGCATGGAAACTAAAATAACAACAGTTCTGATAGAAATATACTCCTTTATGAAAGAAACCCATAATGATTCTGTTAATTTTCCAAAGCACATATTATGGATATTAATATGGATATTGTTTTAATAAAAAGAAATTAGGAACAGAGATAAATAAACAAGATAAATAGCATAATTGATATAAAAAGTAATCCTAATTTTGATAAAAACATTGCGTTTGTACAATAAATATTTTCAATTAAAATATTTATTTCAAATATCAAATTGCGCGTTAAAGGATATATTTCAAAGGATTTTAATGTATAAAAGTATTCCTTTAATAACGAAATCATTTAGCATCGTATAGATTTTTAACATGGTAAATGAAAAATATCATGTGAAATACGAACCTTGCAAAATATCATTAATTTTAAAATAAAATACGATTTTTATATATTTTTGAAATCCTAAAAGTTTTATTAATTACCTTTGATAAATCGTGGATTTTATTCTTTAAAATTTATAACAATAATTAATCCAGTATAAAAGAATAATAAAATCTATACTAATGACAAAAATTGCAATTATTACATATTAACTTAATTATTAAATATTACTTCAAAAGCAATTATTTATGACATTAATAATATTATCTAACATAATTCTGGATATTTAGATGATCCAAAAAGAAGATAAAGATAAAAATCATTAAATTAAAAAGATTAGAAAATTCATATTTATATTTTATAAAAAATTTGGTTAAGATTGGTTTAAGATTATTCACTTAATACTTTTATACGACATATTATTCTGAGCAAATGTTAAAATAAAAAAGACGTTTTCCTTTCTCTTGTAAGTGATAGAACTGTAACAAATTACAGTGAATTTGCTCACAGTGAAGCGGTGAGGACAATTTGCATCGTAAAGGATTCGCAGATCTTACATATTCATGTGTTTACTGTATTAATAGTTTCCACTATTCCCAAAGTTCTAACAGTTCCGTTTAACACGCCGCATTTCATCCATTATTCAAATATATTAAACGACGCGGCGTACTTATAAATCAAGATTCCAATAATCTAAACAAAAATAAGCATCACACATAACTTGGAGGAGGTGTGACGAACAAGGGTTAAAAAATGGATTTTAAATGTGCACACGTATATCGACTTTCAAAAGACTTAACTTCACCTCGTTCGCTCAAGAACGTTGTATGAAAGACAGAGAGGGGCATTACTTCAATGACTTTCAACGACTTATTATGAGAGCAATTCACTCTCATCGACCCCTATACACTTCGACCTGCACTTAGTCGCCCTTATTATATCCGGCAACGTATACTTTTCTGCCTGCACGCAAATTATAAGTACTGAGATTAATCGAAAAAGATTTCAAGGTGTGTGTTGATGCTTGATCCAATAATTCTAATTTCCATAATTACAATTCATTGAATATATATCAGCGCAGTTTTTAAATTAGTTCTCTCTCAATCTTAATTATATTAATCTGTTATTTATATTAATCTGTTAATAAAAAAAAATATTAAAACTGATAATAGCGAAATATTAAAAGTAACTTTCTATAATAAATTATTATAGCATTCTACTTACTTCACACGTTATTCCAAATCATTTGAAAATAATTTTTGATATTTTGTTATTTAACATTAATGTTAGCTAATAACTTAATTAAAAACAGAGAAGTTTTAATATCATTATAAATCTATCCTAATTTAACAATTACACATAATTGAAAAATTGTTTAAATCATATCTATATAATTAAAAATTCATGTTGATCGTTTATAATACAAAAAATACATTTAGGTAAACTTCTATTAGAAAGAAAATAAAAAGGATACAATACATTGTCACATACACTAAAAAAGACTAATGTGTTCCTGGCTGAACAGATTTTCTAGAAATAAAGAAAATCACGTTAAAGTAAAAAAATGTTTACTGCAAAATTACGTTGATCGAACATGTTTTCATAAAAAAAATTTGTTAAGCTTTTAATGCAATAGACACGTATGCTCTTTTTTAATTTTTTATTATCTTTGATTTTTTATTTAAACTAAAAAACTATAAATATACGACATTATATATTAAACGCGTTTACGATAAATCATCGCGCCAAAATATCAAACAGTATTTTCATTTCGAAGCTCAGAATTCAATAACTGCGATTTAATATTCTCATAAATAAATCTTTTAGAATAAACGTAATGTGAAACGCGAACGACGACCTTCGTACAGAAGATAGATAGAACTCTGGGAGTTCTATTGGAAGAAAAATATGTACAGTATCAAGACATCCTCCCCTCTCCCTGAAATGAGTTATCGGCACACCTGAGTCTGCCAACGACCTCCGCCATAGCAAACATACATGTACATGTTGCGCTAGCTAGTATAGATTATGCAGATAGTTATATACATGCAAAACTGACGAGCGCATATTCACTGGGGAGTCACAAAGTTGCCAAGAACGCATTGTCTACGAGACTATCGAGATTCATGGTATCAATGGAAGACTAAGCAAAATTCTGATAGCTCACGAAGTTGCTCCTTTCTCTCTCTTTCACAATTAGTTCATTAATAAACTGTAAAGTTCTAAAAATTGCCTTTTATCTCAAGTTCATAAATAAAACACAAGCATCTTTCAAAGGTTAATTCGTAAAAATAAAAAAAAAATTACTTTGTTGTTCCTATTACGTAATAAAACGGTGTTCTAATGGAAAATCCATATATTTTAATATTTCTTATTCATTCGTTAACTTGTTCGATAACGTATTTTGCTTGTTTGCAAGTTGATGTTAATTAGAAACTGGATCGATATTGCAGAACGTTCCTCAGTAAAAGTAGAAACAAAACTTAGAAGATTTAGATAAACAGATTATTTTTCTCTCTCGTAATTTTCTCTCATTCGACGATACTTATGGATTACTGTTATATTCTGACAGATAGTTATATAAATCTAGTCGCAGTATTCTTAAAATACAATAAAATAACTAGAAATATTAAATGTCAATCATTAAATTAAGCTATAAAAATAATCGTATAATGTACTTATAAAAAGATAATGATAAAAAGATACTAACTTATCTTTATCAAAAATATAAAAAAATTAATGCATTTATTTTTTGTTAATTTATGTATAAGTATATGTCTATTATGTAAGTTTTTAGTATATATCTGTATAGGGAAAAAAACAATGCTCTTAAATATAATGAAGTAGATTCTAAATAAAATTAACAATCGTTTTTTTTTTCATTCTTCAATACAAATGTATTCGTAATATTCATAATAATCGCCACGTTACGCAATTCATAACAAAGAAAACTATATATTAAACTATATATTAAACGTCAACATAAGATTGCTATGTAATTAATTCGCGTTTGTCATGAAGCACCATCTTAATCCACCGACAATGTCAACGCATCAAAGCTGCAAACATTATGGACAAATCGAAACGCGACAGTAAATGCCGTGCCAAATAACTCAACTCCCTGTAAACTTCGTTAACTTGACTTCTCCTAAGATTTCTACGGAGCCTCGCAAGTGGATTACGTTCGAACGCAGGCCGAAGTTATCTGAAAGTTATACGCTTTGTTCATTGTTGTTCCGCATGGTAGTTCGAAGCGACGTGGTATCTCGATCTCAAAACAAATAAAGATAGAGTTGTTCAACTAACGAAAGGTAGCGAGTCTTTGACAGCGAGTTAATTTAATCCGTATCTGAATTTAATAAGCTGGTTCGTGTTCAATTCTTTTTTAAGTCACGAGAACAAAAATCATCACCGTAATTTTTATCACGAACATACAATTGTAGAAACACCTATTTACTGATATTTTTAGATTAGTATTAGATTTATTGTTAGAGATTATATAAAAAATATATGAAAAATTGACAAATCTAAAAAAAACTACTACATAGAACTTAATCGTACATGAAAAAAATAATCTGAGTATCTAAAATTTAATTAAATACAGATTTGAAAATAATTTTATTAAATTAATTATGTAGGATGATCAAACATAATAAGCAATACCGCAAAGTTTTAACACTCAAGTAACTAACTTGAACATTTTACATATTTTAGCAAAAAAATTTTACATACTTTAGCAAAAAAATTTGTTAATGTATAGATATTGATATGCCAATTAAAAACTATTTTTTGCAAACATCAAATAAAACCTCAACTACACAAAAATTTTTTCTTCTTTAAAAGTTAAATAAAAATTATAAGTCACTGAAAACTCTCTTTGCAATTTTATTTTTAAAAGATCAAAAAAGAACTAAACTTTTACCGTTAAAATTCAAACGTGCTCTGGTAAATTTTTTTCGGTTTACTTCTTGCCGTAGGAAAAGTTCCAACTAAACTCTTGAGAGAGATTTTGCGGTAATGATCAAGCAAAGTCTTGCATATATGTTCTATTAAAGATATTCTTCTACAAGTTTCTGCAGGAGAATATTATGTTTTAATAACAATGTGTCAAAAATATTAAAACTTTTAAATATAAAAATAATTTTTCATGAAAATTTGAAAAGTAAAAATTCTATATAAAAAAATCTAATTGTCAATGTAATAAACGTTTGTAAAAGATAAATATTTATAAAGGATATCGTATACAAAATGTGACAATTACTGGAATATAACTAAAATCCAATACAATATAATACTAAATAATTTATTATTAAATTTCAATCGTGGTAATATTAACCTTAATCACAAAGCATTACAAAGGGATTATAAACCGCATATAATTATCTACTCCCAATCAATATATATATTGTTCAATATGCATTGGTAATGATTTTACTCGAATTCTTTCCTCGCGCGCAAATTATTACAATTTACATAAACAATTTACGTAGACAAGAAAATGAAAAAAGTAATACACAAAATATTTAAAAAGTATATATATATTTCTCAGTATATATATATATATATATATATATATATATATATAAGCTTATTTTTTATGTTACTTAGAGATTTCTTTTATTATAACAGATTTTGCACAAAGGCATGTTAATCGCATCAGTTATACAATAGACAGTTTTACAATATGCGATAAGACTAATGAAGGCGCAAAGGGAGAAAACGAAGAATAATGTAACCGGAAAGGATGAAAGCGAATAAAGGAAGACAAGGAAAAGCGGGAAACCAGACGGCGCATAAAACGCCGGAGGTAGGAAACTTTACACGACCGAAATGGAATTTCCGATAAACTTCGGACTCATCGGCTCCGAAGTCGTCGTCGTCGTCGTCGCTTTCGACCGCGCATGAACCCCTCTTCCATTACCGGTTTTGTAGACATAGTTTCTTTCCTTCTAGCTATGTCCCGTTACGAGACAGAAGGGGGAAGCATGGAGAAAAGCTGAAAACGAGGAAAAAGTCGAGAGTGCGGAAGGTGCGGAAAATCGCAGCCTCGGAATGAGAAATTGTGAGACGCACGACGCGGCGATGCGGATACGTGAGACGGGTACCAAGTGGTTGCGTTTTCGAGTCTTTACTGCAAGAGTCCTTATTTCGCTCGCAGACCGTTTTGTAACTCCATGTGTGCGGCAGAACTACACGCGCTTCACTTTACACCCCGAGGGAATGACACGAGAACAATATCTTTATTGTACGCGAGAAAAATCGACCGAGGCACAGTGATAACCCGCTTCTATCTTCTCGTAAGAAATTCGCGTCAATAAAGAATTGTCTTTACGCGAAAAGAGACATCGTCTTCATACGCCATAAATGATTTCAGCAAGACGATCACTGCGAGAATGTATTTCAACTCTCGTTCGTGAGAAACAAAACGGAAATGATAAGGAAAATATCCCACGTGTGAAAGGAACTACAAAGCGATGCATTTCCGTAAGATTTTCTTCGTAGAAACGTAGCAGCGTTATTCACGAAATACATATTCTTATTTCTCTATCTCAAAAGAGGCATCTCAAGAGACAGATAGATAATAACTCCACCGCATAAGTAGAAAATTCAAATGCGCACTATTGTGGACATGTGCCTCCCTCTTTCTCTTGATGGAAACCGATTAAGGTGCAGAAAGTTCTTTCGCTTCTGTCTTAATAATATTTCTGTAAATATTGATTTGTACACTGAAAGAAGAGTTTGATATTTATGAATGAAGATTTTCAAGCAGTATATGTGGCTATTATTGATAGCACAATTAATATAATTATTTGCATGATCAAAACAACTATAAACATATAGCTGTCCCAAAAAAATTATTATATAATTATAGATAAATTATAGTTATTAAGAGATAATTGGAACCATTTTTTTCTCAGTGTAAAATCTCTTTATACAAGATACATTCAGGCTGCATTCGATACTTTATATGCGTTTGTATACTTCAACATCAGCTTTAAATTCCTATTCCATCTCACTTATCATGTTATTACCTGAAAGTTCATCCTATTTACGAAACTTTCGAGCACTTACCATTAAAACTCTATACTCTCTGCCATGATTTTTATTTTTTTCTCTCCGCGTGAAACACAATAATGGGAGAGCAGCGACTTTGGAAAATAAATGGTGTATAATAATGCGACATCTCGACGGAATAGAAGTTAGCCGTATGCGTTCGTGTGACTGTCCAACCCTAGACACCAAAAACTTTTGCAATATTCCGCGCGAAATTTCATTATACACGTATACCGTCGCATTTCATACGTAGCTTATTACTGCTAATGCAGTACGAGTGCAGACTCATTGGTGAGTACATGACTATTGTATATACAAGAAGAATATATAAAACTGGAAGAATCGCTTATAAAAAACAATACACGCAAATACTATAGCGATGAAAACTTCAGACTCCTGTGCAATGCGCGGAAATGTACAGCAGTTTAATTCTTCATGTGAGAGACGAAAACGCATTCGTTACTAATATAGTGACAGTTTTCTACGGTTAAATTATTTTCCCGGATACCGGGACCAGTTTTTTCGTAACAGGCTGTCTTTTGCAAAAAACTTCCTTCTTACTGCTATAATATAACTGAACATAACTCATTGAACCTGCCTAAACCATTGCAACTATATTTCAATTTTTTTACTTGCCGCGTTAATTAATTCGCATAAATTTCAGCGTTACACATGCTATATATTCATACATTACTAACCCTTTTATTATACCTTTAATAAGACGCTTTAGTTATTCTTTAATAATAGTAAATCATCTTTTTTATCCATAACGTTTCGGTAACGTGAAAATCCGTACCACACGACGCGTTTATTTTTTTCGGAGATGATTGATCGATACGGCACCGGTGCGGTGCCGCGCCACGCGTCGGAATTGCCATGTAATTCCTGCAAATTGTTTGCAAATTGTGCGCTATTACCGTCCATGAATTAGAACGGGGTAACGATGGCAAACTATAGTACACATTTTGCTCTTGAAAGAGCGTAATTAACAGAAAGAGAAAGAGAGAGGAAAAGAGAGAGAAATTGCTTATTTCAGTAAAATTATTGCGAGCTATATTGTAGATTAATAGCTATCAGTCTGTAAATTCTTTTTAAATAAGTACGTGTTTTTTAAAAAAGTACGTAGAAAACGCTCCAAATATATAAACTTATTCTCATATCTTTTTATAAAATAGTTTTCAGTCAAGCAAGTGAAGTTTTTCGAATTAAAAAAAACATTAACTTTATGTTTAACATATACATTATTTAAAAAATAGAAAGTATTATATATTCTGTCACAGAAAGAATTAATTTAAAATAAAAATTTAATAAAGTATCACATTACTGTTACTGAATTTCTCGAGAAAATCCTCTTTAAAATAACATGTTTTATTTGAACTGATGTTAACGAAATATTTCTTTGTTATTTTGAGACAACCGCATAAATCGAAATAGAATATACACACATATAAATATGAAAGGAAACAAAAATCATATTACTTTGTTTGTACTTTGCTTGTTATAAAGCTTTCCAATCTTCGCATGCTCGAATCGTTCCATTACTTTGTTATTCTTATTATATTACAAATTTACTAGATCTCGTTATTTCTTTGATATTGTGCAAGAATGAATGAATGGAAATGCATCATTTATATGCTTCGTACCAAATCACAAACTTTCTTCGTTACAGTCTTACAACTAGAAATTATTATTATTTTTCAAAAATGTCGGTGCAGCGTTCTAAAGAACTTTCATTCAAACTTCCGTTCATATGCGAAGCGTAAATGAACTTCATCGATAAAATGTCAACTGTGTATTACATATCTATGCATCATCGTACACTTAGTATCGCCATCCATTTGTTCCCAATATACATAATGCCTTATGTAAAGAGTTGAACAGCATAACAGTGTCAGAATGATATTAAATCGATCTCGCTGTCTAGTTCAACTGCATCCAGAAGGATTCGCTGGAACAGGATGTCAACGGATTTCACGGAAAATCAGGAGCGACCTACACCACTGCGCTGGTTGGCGCACCTGGGAACTTTCAGTTGGTTTTAATGCGATTAAGTCGTAGAAGGAGTACGAGGGGAGAGGCAAATCAACTCTCGTAGTTCTCTATACGAATATCCCGGGACGAAGTCCGGAAAAAGATTGGAATATGTATAATTGTGACATTGCAAAATAATACGCGCAGCCTCGGAATTAAGATCAAAGGAGACCAACGATATTTTTTCTTGCAGAAGTTTAAATATACGAGTTTCCAAGTTCGAGGGCTAATAATCATCGACTTACAACTCTCTTTCCCAAAGTTATAAAAAAAAAACAGGCTAGCAACGACGTTGTTAGAAACAAGAGCGAACATTAGCAGCGACGGTTAATTACGTGCTTGTATAACCCCTTCCAGTCTGAACTTGCCTTTCCTCTGCTGTCCAACAGCAGTGCGAGCACTGTTTCGCGACTCTGTAACTGCGAAAGTTCGAACAGTTGATGTTGCAAAGAGTTTAAAACTAATTAAAGCCGCGTCATCCGACTTTATGAAGAATCTTGTTTCGCCGCGTGACTGTGCGAAAAACTTCTTAATTTTAAGCGATATTAAGCGATGGGCGACGTATCTGCCCATATTATTTAATCTATGTTGAAAACAGAGGTGCATAAATTCAATTTAAGGCAAAATGGAAATTATCGATTACATAATGGTGTCTTCAGCCTTGGAACAATTTCTCCAATCGAAAGAATTTTTAATTAAAGGCTTAGACAGCCGACAAATATGATATTTTCCCTGTCTACATCTAGACTAGCGGAATTTTCAATTAAAGTGAAATGACGAATAATATTCCAAATGAAGCCAAAAGAGAATTAGAATTCGATCGAGTATATGTATTAATTGCACTATAGCAGTATGATGAGAATAGTTTTAGAGAATAATTTTATATAAATAAAAAAAACACACTTTATTTGCTTCATCAAAATTAATATTTGTCACGCTTAATTAAAAAGATATTTGACGCAATATAATATTAAATTCTTAACGTGCTTTTTCTTTTAATGAGCAATAAAAAAATTGGTTTCAATTTTAAATTGCAATTGTTGAAAAATTCTCTGAAATATCACTGATTAGATAACGAATGTCATGGTCAGTAGAATATATTTGTACTCGAAATATATAAACGGGCAAAGAGTAGTTCAAAACCGGTTATTGTCAAAAAGCAGTGCTCTTTCCAGTCTTGATTCGCCACTAAATCCGCTCGATGTAGATATGTAGATCCACGTGATTTTCAACTCTGAGATAAAGTTCGCTGACCGTAAACGATATTCACCAACGGCGTCTCCTACAAATTTCTCTTCGTTTTCTAATCGCGATGAAACAGGACGAAGCGAATGGTCGATATGGATATCGAGCATCGAAATTGAGAATGGTTAACCACCAGCCAAAAAGCAAGGGAAAAAGGAGACCGAGAGAAAGAATTAAAAGGAAGAAGTGGGAGAGCAAAAAATGGCGAGTGAAAGGTAACCGAGAGGGAAAACGATGTTTCACAATTGCGTGCTCATACTAGGAGATAATTTTCGCATGTCGAGCAGCGGTTCCGCGGCTCCGCCACTTCGATATCTATTGCAATGCAGAGATTGTACATTGCGCAGTTTGTCTTCTTTATTGGCTGCAACAACGATGCATGCGTCATGCATGTGTCGCATGCAATTCCAGCCAACAAACATCCTAATGAGACCCATTCCTTATTCAGAACGCATGAATGTTATTGAATAAAAAACGCGCAAATACTACTAAACGCTAAAATAAAATAGAACATTATTTTGCCATGTGCCATCCATCTGAAATAATCGCCATGCAAAAAGTATCATTGCACATTTTTTCTTTCGCAATCGAAACTTTTCATGTTTTCTATTTTATCAATGTATACATAATCTGACACAAAGACTTATCGTGCGATTTTGTTACATTTTAAAGCTAATTTCTACGACGTTATTTCGAAAATGTAATGCATCTTACCCAAAAAATATTAGTAATCGAATCGCTTATCCCTTATTAGATTATAATTCAATTCTAAAAATATGAATTGTACTATTCTAGATATGATAAGTCGTAAAGTCGTGAAGTTTCGCAAATAAAAATGCGGCTAACATTATTTCTTTGCTATGCTACGCTGGTATGATATTATATTCTTTTCTCTTTCACTACCCTCGTTTAATAAATGAAATATTCCATCCTTCCTTTGCAACCTACACTTGCTTGCGTTGACAAGAAAATTAAATCAAAGAGCATCTCTACCGTCTTCATTTCCACAATATAAAATTAATAAAAAGATATGCTTTATACATACATTTTAATTAATTAAAATTAATCTATGTATATGTCGACTTGCACATATTTATATAAAGTACAGTAGTAAAAAAAAGATTAATTTAATATAAAAAAACGACATAATATAATATTCATGAATAATTTCATGAAAAGCACTATTCAAAGATGGTGCCATCCTTTTATGATGCTTAATAAATTTTTTAAAGAGCCTACAAACTTTTTATTTTAATATAACAAGTAAATATAGTTTATAATATAATAAAGATTAAAATAATATAATATAAGCACAAATAAAAATAACAGTTATATGTCCATTTTTACCAATGTAGAGTAATTTTAATTTCGATTCGACTCATTCTTCATCTTTTCCTAATTCTTATGTTAGAACTAGAAAGAGATGAAAAATAAACTGAACTGAGATTAATTTTCATAGAAACGGACATTAACAAGTAGTTCTATTACTTGTTTAGAGTGAAAATAATGTTTGCAAAAGAAAGTAGTCAGTTCAGAATAAAAAACAAAAGGCAAATGAGTGAAAAACAAGTAAAACGGCAGATCAGATCACCATTTTAATTGACTCTCTTCAGCCTTATGGTTCTTCTAAAACTGCATTTGCACGGAAAGCAGATACTTTCTATGCAAATCGATGCGATGTTAAGTAGCTCCTTTCCCTCACGCTATTCCACCCTGTCCCTCTCGTTTAAGTTAGGCGACTTAACATTGGAAACTACCAAAGTGAAATCAACGTTTAAACCTGAAATTAACTGAAAGGATACAATAATATAATTATATGCGTGAAACCAAAGCGTAACAGATATAAGAGATCATAAATTTATTGTAATTTCATTAAATTAATTCGTGGATACGTTTTTGCTTTAAAACCATAAACGTATAAATTAAACGTATAAATTAAATAAAATCATGTTACAGAGAGGTTGTATATGTATTGTATATATTTCATGCAAGCGAAGTTCCAATTTCGCTGTAAAGTATGACATATTGTTCGAAAAAGTGCTGTTGCATCAATTTTTTATCCGAAAATTTTGTGTTGGAAAAAGATTGAATTACTTGCTAATCGTGAAAAATATTTGTAAAACATGTTATTTATTATAAATTTCTTTCTTTTTTATATGATTTTTTATATGATTTATGTACACTACTATTATGAAATTTCTTTAGCGTACAATGTAAATGTAATAAATATTTAATAATCGTTATTACCACAATAATCTGCTCGTTATACATTATTGTTTCATATTTGATATTACGGATGACGCGGCCATCCGCGTCGAAGATCCCATCGGTTTTACCGTAATTTATCTGAACTTTCCACCCTTTTCTTCTTCTAGACAGACGGCTTGGACGTGACAAGAAAATAGCAAGTAGCTTTCGTATACGCGGTTGCGCGTATCTGTCGAAGAGGTGACCGTTGTGACCGGTGAATAACCTTTCGTCCCTTCCAAAGAAAATCATACGGATTTTTCTCCCCATCGCTAACGAGGTCCCAATTTTTAAAGGTGTGCTAGTGAGATTACGATCTATTCCCGTGGCCGAATGTCTGAATTTTCGATGAATCGCTTTCGCACACAGACATTCATGATCATACCGAAATACAAGAATATGATTAGAAGAATCCAAAAGAAATCCGATATTGATAAATATGGCGTTGCTATTTTTCGATGGATGATAGTCATACGATATTTTTATTGATTTCCCGAATAGCTGGAACGAAATCATGAAACTATAATTTTAATATATTACCTCGGCACTCTTTATTAATTATAATACCTATTGATAAAATTATAAAAGAATGGACGTTAATACGAACGGAAAATTGACTCTCGTCAATTGCACATTTTACGAAGGAGTGAGAATATAATTTAAACTGGCAGTATGCTCATTTGATATCTGGGTTATCATTATCTCAGTAATGAATAAAATGATGAAACATAATACAATAGCTAGGATGCTTGAATAGCATTAAGAAGATAAAGTGCAATGCGGAAGCACAAATGTTTTTTGCTTTGCTGTTTGCCCTCTCGTTACTACGTCTGACAGTGATAAACTCAATCTACTGAGAAAGCAAAAGCATACGCCGAGCCCGGCTGATTCTACACGCAACCGTAACTGCGAGTTATGACGTTCGCGCCCCTCAGTGCAACGCACCGACACGCACTACCCTCCACTCCAGCGCACCTCATTCAACCTTTTAGTTACAGGTGTAAACTGTTGTCGTAGTTATATCTATCCCAAGAGCGAAATGAACACATGCAAAAACGTCATTCATTCTGAAAGCCATTCCCTTTGGACTATCTGAATGCAAATATTCATCACGTTAAATTTTACTCTAAGAAAATAAGATTTGCAAAAAGCAAATAATATCGAGAAAAATTAATTAAAATAATTGTGTCTGTATATATATTTTTTTTAATTAAAAAAAGTACTGTTAATTAATTTTTAATCATGTTTTTTTAATTTTTTATAAATATGATAAACGTTATCTACTTGTATTAAAAATCAATAAAATGGATTAATATAGATCATTTTTTTATTTGTTTGTAAAAAAATTGTATTATATTGTACATATATAGATATATATGTGTGTGTGTGTGTGTATATATATATATATATATATATATATATATATATATATATTTATTAATTTTATTTTATTAATATTAAATTACATTTTCATAATTACCTTTCACAACCATTATTCTTTTGATAGAAAAATTATTATTAAAAAAGACTTTGATTCTGACAACTAAATGCTCAATATTCTTTATGAAAAGCTTTTAATATCTCAAAGAAAAAGTGAAATCGCTAAAAACTGGAAAATTCATGATAACGTAATAACATTTTCAGTCAGTAATAATGTAAGCAATCTGCTTTTAAAAGCAATTATACGTGCATGTCGAATATATCAATTATAATATATTTTGTTATATAACTTTTAATTTATTGTCTGAGTTAGTTTATACTGTATGAAACGAATTCCCTTTAGATAACACGAACTTTCTCATTATAACAAGCATGAAATATTATCTCATGGTATCCTCGGTATTTCGGCAATTTCATCTTGTTGCTTGAAACCGTATAATTTCTGTAATTAATATCAAGCGCGTCACAAAAAACTATCACAACATCTTGAAAAAAATCTGAGTCTTCAGTTTTTAAATCCTATCAATATATGTAACATTAAAATACCATAGCTGGGAAAAATAAATTATAAATATGCATATAAAACTATAAACTATTTAAAATACAGCGTAATATATGTGTCTGCAATTCCCTTTGACAGTAACAACCCTCAGTTATACTCGAGTACATGGCGGAGTTGTGTGTTGTAAACCACGGTTCGTTGGATCAAAGGGCAGCATAGGGTTCTACGAGGTTTTGAAGGGCTTAGGAAATTCGTAAATGAAGGTTGCCTAGTGCAGACGCGCTTGCGGTAAGATCAATCGCTCGTAGCCACTCTCCCAATCAGAACAGAGCACATACGAATGAATATTAATTGTCCTGCAATTGTCTATTTTAAGTAAAGGAAAAGATGCATTTAACTATTACGATCGATAAAACTTGGATTAATAATCTTCATCAATTTTAACACAACGAGATAACCTCAATTATAAACAATAAAAAATATAAGATTTTTAATTTATGCGTATATACATATAATTTCTATCATTTACATGAATTATAAAATATTAAATTGTATAATAATAATAATACATTTAGTATAATAAAAAAATTACAAAAAAATTTTTCTTTTATTTACAGAAATAGCATAATTATATTTTATTATTCCTACAAATAGAATAAAAAATTGTATCATTTGCATCTTTTAAAATTTTTTTTCTATTGATTGCATCTGTAATACTGATTGTAGAATTAAATGTGATTAATAATAACAAATCTATCAAAGCAAAATGATGTCATTTAAGACGCTTAAAAAACTTATTAAGACTACATCATAATAAATACATCAAACCCTTATAAATTTAAAATACTCTTCTCGTAATTTACTCTGACACTTCAATACATCACTGTCCAAACAATATGGTTCAGCTTCGCCTTCTTAATCTTATATTCTTTTGCTGTCACATCGCGTATGGACCTACCCTGATGAGGGCTGTAGTCAGAGCGCCGACGGCCGCGACCATCTGGTGAGCCTAAAGGATGACCTTCCGGCAAGGGAGAAACCACATCCGACGAACCACGTCTTGATATAGCGCCAGATGAATGCTCGGAGTCCCTGCGATGTCTGGCCACGTGTGGTGAATCCTGGGGACTACCATGACCAGAACTCATCGGTGTCCTCAGCGGAGAACCATGCGATGAATACGGAGAGCCCGGTGGCAGTATCTTCTCGGTGCCTTCGAGTGAATATCCGCGTAACAAATCGTACCAAATACCCGACACAATTAACATAAGACCATTGGAGGCATAAATAAGTCGCCGAAAAACACAGGAACAAATATCGCCACTGATATGAAATTCCTTTAATTTAGTTTCCAATATTTGATAAAACATTGAATATATTGGAAGAATATTTTAATCTTTCAAATTTATGCTGATGAAACAACTTCTAATATACATAAAATAAAAGCATTGTACTCAACAGGTAGGAACTACCATGTTAAAATCTTTCAAATAAATTTTTCATAAAACTTTTCGATATATTTAATATCGTAATATTTTTAATATTACGATATTATACGTATATAATTACTATTTTTTAAATATAAATCTAATGCAATTTGGAAGGATCGCTTTTGTGCTTCATTCAAATATTAAAAAAATATTTAAATATATAAATATTTATGCTCGAAAACTTCCTTTTGTCTAAAAATATTATGATTAATGCTCTATCAATGCAAAGTAAACCGAATGAGTTGTTTATAATAGAAGCAGACCTATGGATAAATATATTGACAAGGCAAGCATAAGCTAGTAATAGTAGTTTTATGACTAAATAAAACGAGACTTGAGCAAACAAATGCAACGTATACCTCGCGTCTCTTCGCTGGTTACATGTGACATTTCAAATCGAGGATAATACAAGGAAGCGGTGCGTTCAGAATAACATTTCCTGGAACAAGTTTCCAATTTCGGACATTACGCGTTCGTCTATCTTTTAATCGCGAACACGTCGAATACGTCATAGCTCATCTATCAACGCGGCCCAATTACACGCTCTACCGATCCTCGCGAGATCAATGAACGTCCAGCTTCTCACTATGCGCCTATGACGTATAATTGATGGAACGCCATCACTTGATAACCATCCAACTTCTGACGTGCATTTTTTACGATTATGATTAGATGTAATCCGTCTTCAAATTAAAATCTGCGACATTTATAATCACATAAAATTTTAACGATTTTTTTTTTAACTATAATATTTAGTAATCACGTATATAATGAATATTAAAAAGCATACCATAGAAGAAAGAAGAAAATAGTGAATGTTTCAAGATTAAAACATTAATTAATTAAATGACATAGTTTCATTTTGATATAATTAACGAGGTATTTTATATTATACAATATTAAAAAAAATATATTTAAAAAATTTTAATTTTAAATTCGTTTAAGTATCATAGATGAAGAAAAATTCCAATACATATGGTAACATTCCATAAGCAATAATCCATCTCAATGAAGTGTCTATTGTTTAAAAACAGCCTCCATGGTCTTTAGAATATTATATAACCGTCGTCACAGCAGAAGTTCCGATACCTTGATGAACGTTCGGATGATGAGAAATTCCGGATGTAGCCGCTACATGCGTGGGAGGCGGAGGGTGAACGAGACCGCCTGGTCCAAGAGGGTTGACGAACCCGTGGATCGGATTCCCATGCATGGGACTAGCGTGGATCGAGCGCGATGGTACCATTCCGGGCAAAGGTATCCCTCTCGTTTGTACCTCGTGAGCGGCGGAGGAGGAGATGGAGGACGCAGAAACGGTCGTGCTTGGATGACCCGGAACGGGACTGCTGCCATGTATGGAACCTCTTCGATGCTGCGACATAATTGGAATTCGATGACGCCGTGAACGGATGAAGGTAGGAGTAAGATGCTTAATGCTCTCCAGAGATCGACGACATCGAAGCACTCGAATTCACTTTGGCAGATGCTCGCCGCTGATATTTTTGATCCTCATCCAGTTATCCCTTAATATATCATTTGGAGGACGTATCATTGAGAAATACGAAGAACTTAAAAGGATAACATGGGCGGTGTAGGCGGTATCGTGATAGTTTCTTCACTTGAATACTATTCCGTTTCCAAATATAAAGAATGACGGTAAGCAGGTGTATTAATGCAACGTAATATCTCTCTTCGTTTTATTTTTTCGAGAATCCATATATTTCTTGCATTCCTCTATTGTAAAATCTCAATGGTTTCAGTGAAATTTGATCCACAAACTCTGTAGTAGATTTTCCGCTACTATAGAATGAACTCGATATCTCAGATATTATATTTCGGCTTATGTATCCACTCAAGCAGACAATCCACTGTAACTTAACTCTTTTTTCCCCAACGAGTCCTCAATTCTTATGATTTCTCTATAAATTCGCCACAACAGAAGCAATTCGCATATGCTGCTAATTCTTGTTTAATGTTTTTATAGAAAATATGATTTGTGTGCTAATAATTTTATTCTCCTTTTAATGATATCAACTTAATTGATCATTTATGTATTTTTAAGAAAATGAGCTAATTATATTTAATACGATTATTATGTCTCAAAGGTGCCTGTGTCGAAAGCGCAATTTGCGACGCATTTATCGTATGTCCTTTGGCAGAAATAATTAACGTCATTTCGTCTGCCAGATAATGGTCCCCTGTGTGACGGGATTTCGCAACCTAGACGGACAGAGATTTATCGTGATATGTTTATTGGACGAGAAGAACTACACACATGACGGGTAGTTTTGTTTCCACGGAGATTAAAAGTTAAATATCGCTCTCAGCGACAAACCTTTATAAAATTAAACAGCAGCATTTCTCTTAAAATATAATCGTATTTTGTTCTTTTACCTGGCTATTTATTTAATTTTAATTTATTGGTTATTTTATATGTTTATCATTTCTCTTAACAAAATAATAATAATATATAAAACTGTTTTAATCGGTTTGGTTAAGCATAGATTTTTTTCTAGTCACCTTTTTTGGATACCTTCAAGATGATTATGTATAATACGTTACTTAAATTTTACAAAGTGTTGAGATTATTCTCGTCGAAATAAAAGATGAATCACATATCAGTCTATAGACTAAAATTTTAATAATACAAATTCTCAGATCTCACACAAAGCGAACGAGATTCAAAGGAATGAGAACTTGCAATATGCAACAGATAAGTTTGCCGGATTCCGATACGGCCAACCAATTTTAATTTCGATACGACAAACTTTAAACCTCAATTCTACGATCAAAGCATGCGAATTCGATATGTATAACTTTCTACGAGAAAAGTGATTATTTAATATAACTAATATAAACAGTATTCGTAACGATATTCCAATCTGGTTATTATGAAAATGTAGCTATCACTTGCAATACTCCAAAACGCAGAACAGCCGCCAATTAGCACCACAATGAGAACTTTCCGTCGGCAAGCTTCTGCTCTCTATAGTCCTGGGCTGACCTTGATACTTCGGACTTGTTGATTTAAGACACTTGTTGGTTTTGAATCGTTAATATAGTCATTACAACGATACATCTATTTTTTTTAGTTTCATTAGTTGTGGCATAAAAAATTGCACTTCATGTAGTTATTAAATCTTACAACTCTCTGTACATTACATTTGTGCAACTATAGTTTTATTTTCTATTTAAAATGATTTCGTAGTTTTCAACGATTTCGAATTAAATTCTTTGTAGCAAAATAATCCTTTTCAATAATTAAAATAAACAAAAACAGCTTCTAATAGTATATTACGGAGATGATCACAGAAATCTTACAGTTAATTAAAAATTACAAGCTTCACCACAATAAATAGGAAGTATTATAATAAAGTTTGGAATACTTTCGTCCGAACACACAGTTAGAATGCAGTCGTTCGTCTTAATTTTGACTCATGAAAGAGTCCGTAAAACCGCGATATCTATCTAAATACGCGAATAATTCGTGGAATTATCCACACGTGTAATCGCAGCTTCTTGACTTCGTTAAAACGATCCGAGTACAAGTTTTATGAGAATCGTCATGGGCCACGTGTTAACAACCGAACCGAAAATAATGGTCAGTTAACGTCGTCAAATGGTCATTTGATGCTCGGGAATTGTTACAATTCCATCGTATATACCAGAGACAAATGCTTTTTACTAAATTCCTCGACTTCAGATTAGTATCAATTTGTTGATAAATAGTTATAGTATAATTATGATCAGTACGGAAAGTTCAAATGGAGTATACTTAGGTATGCGTAGTAATTCATGAACAAATAATAATAATGTTTCGCATTTAATCAAGAATGCACCGTTTGTTCCAATTATGCAAGATGAATCAGTTTAGTAAAATTACTAACGGAAGAAGGTTATACACTGTCATACAGTTAGCACGTAATAGCACAAATCGTTAAATACACACTGTACTCCGAAGTCACCGAACGAATTCGTATGGTTATCCACAGGTGGACACAGCGGTCGGTGACTTCGTTAAAGCAACCCCACTTTCACGAGGATTATCACAGACCACGTGCTAACGATCGAAGTTCCCTCTAAAAAAAAGAAGGGCGTAGATAAAGCGACCGGTTCGCCAGACGGACTATTTTTCACTTACGCACGTCGCAGCTACAACGACGCCTCGCGTTACACAGCGATGCTCGATTCATGAAAGTAGAAAAAAAAAGGAAAAAAAGTACGAGGGAGAGCCAGAGGCCGCGACAGTTCGCCTCCCGTCGGTTCCCGATTAAAAAGCCCGAAATTCCGACGCGGTGAGCCGGCGGCAACGCGACGGAGCGAATTACATTCGTAGCCGGCGAATCGAGTTTTCCAAAGCGGCGAGCAGAGCGACGTGCAGCGACCGCGCGACCGTATTTTCCGCGAGCACGTTTTCGCCGGCGATTGCGGGAGCCGTCGCGACGCCGGCAACGTCGGGGTGAGTCGTCCGTGTGCGACAGGGAGCGGCCGCGCGAACACTGAAACCAACCCACGCCACCATCACCATCACCACCACCACCACCACCACTACCACCGCCATCAACCCACCTACCCACCCACCGCCGCCGCTGCCGCCGACACTACCACCGTCAACGATGCCGCACCCTCTCCTCCGACGCCCGTCGTTTCCACCACCATATCACCGTCACTACTAGTACTACTACTACTACTACTACTACTATTACTACTACTACTACTACTACTACAACAGCCACCACCGCCACTACCGCCGCCACCGCTGTTCTGCGAACCCTCCGATTCTCTACCCTTCAACCGCTATCCATCGCCACCACCACTGCCACATCATCACCAACACTACATCAGCAGTTCTCATGTAGGTGAAAGCCCTCTTTCCTCCTCACTTCACCGCTGCTTTCCCCCGCGACTACCAACACGGCAGGTAGATACCAACGACGCCTCTGCTATCCAACCCCCTCGCTTCCTTCTTCTGTATCTACCTTCGAACTTCCCCTATTCGAGAGTACGCTCCCTTCGCTTTTGCATCCTTCGTTCGTGCACAAGTGCACACGCGCGAAAATAGGTAAGTAAATGCACATGAGGGATAGTTGCGTGAGTTATTTCAACTGCCACACGCCACAATACACAGACACGTTAAGCGTGCATAATTACTCGGTGGCGTTGTTGTCACACTCGTGACAATATCAATGACATTTTTATGTTAATGAACGAGAGACGAGCACTAATTTTGGATTCTGGACATGATTTTGAAAATATGAACTGACATTTGGCAGAACAGGATTATGTTTGTACGTACTATTGTCTTTTCCGATCACTTATATATTTTATTTGATGCAACGAATATCAGATGTTGCCACTGGAAATCAAGGAAATAAAGGAAAATTGAGGAAAATTGAAAACGATCAGAAAAATCAGGGAAAAGTCAGAGAACTTTGTAAAACTCTTCTGGAAAATTAAAATTCTCGGCTTTAAAAAAGTTTAATATGCGTATTTATTTACACCTATGTAGTTTTAGAATACTACCAATTAAATGTAGGCAGTGTCAGCAACGTTAATAGTAACACTACGTGTTGTGGCTGGGTTGTTCCATCTTTTGATAAACTTCACTATTACTTACTCTCTTGTACTTTTATTCTTTTACTCTTTTGTTTATCTAGTAAGTAAATTATCACATAGTTTATCCAAAAATGAAACTATCGACCTTAATTTTTCCCTCAACAAGATATTTGACGGTTTCAAAATCAGGACAAAAATATAAAACGTTTCAAAATATTATTAGAAGCATCAAAGAAAATCATGAAATTTTATCTAAAAATGAGAGAAAATGGAATTTTAGGATGAAGAATTTGTGACAACTCTAAATTGCATTTTATAGGATTTGCAGATTTTTGAGATGCAGATTTTTATCTCATCAATCTCATAATTGCTGATAAAATAAATCAATAGAAATGATATTATTGGTTTTTTCTAATTATCGAGAAAAAAATGCATCAATCGAAGCAAATAATAAAACTGTATTTTTAATAAAATCAAGTTAATAATTTCTGCAACAAATACTTTGACATATTCATATACATAATATAATAGTATCCTAAAATTCAAAATAATATGATGCTCTTATATTTTTGCCATATTGTAGCATGTGCGAAATCTTACATTCGTTTGACTAGATTTGGCCGCATCTACTATTAAATGAGATTATATTCTGTATGAATGACTCTAAATTCGTCGTTACTTACAAATTTAAACAGTTATAATTCTCTCTTTCATATCATAATATAAGCGTACTATTTGCGATAGCTTCGCGCGACAGCAAATGAGATATTAATTTTTCGCATGTCTGCTCACCAAATTATTACATTAATTATGTATACGTTGCAATTGATGAATCTAAATTTGCGTATCAGCGAACGTGAGTTCGAGAGAAATTTATACGATCCAAATTTGTAACGCTTCGTACAACTAGGTGGAGCACAGAAAATATCAATACATGTGTATGAGAGGTGACCGACAAAATTCGCTAAAATTCGGGAACATCGAGCTAGACGAAATTGATAGCGACATTTTGCATGCTACGGCCTCTTTGTCGAAAGCATTGGTACAGTTCGGTCTAATAGATTTTAACCGACTATAGAATTAGACAGTAACAGAAAACCGTTTTTACTGGACGAAACGCAAGTATTGCAATCGCAACGAATTTAGGAGAAGATAACTTCGTTTATTTATCCGATCACGTAGACGAGCATCCTTGAAATTTCGACGAAGCACAACAAATACCGACTGGACAATAGCGATCAATTGTTTTTTCTTTTCTTTTTTAATCGATAGTCGCGTCGCAATTGAAGTACAATCTTGTCACGATAACGACTTCAGTCGTCAGGGACAATTCATCAAATTAATCGAAAAGATGCGTCTGGTTCACCTCGCTGTAACTACATGTACCCAGATAATAATTTAAATCTGGGCATTGTCAAAACGCTTGTATAATAACGACGGATATAATGAGCGATTCATCAAATTAAGCGAAACGAATGGTATATGCAATTTGCATTGTTTTACTGCGCTGCTATAGTCATTAATTGGAATTGCAGGAATCTAAGTGCACGTCTGCGTCATCGCGATAACAATTTTGTAATACTTATTAATTCACTAATTATCAAAAAAAAAAGAACTATATTCCATTCAGTACACTTTATTGTGTTTAAACGCATTTGTATGTTAATTCTAGTCGTCAATATTAAATCCGATTATCGAGTAGTGTTTCAATAATAAAAGATGCCGTGGTCGGGATACATCGAGATGCAATCGCTAATAAAATTGTTCATAAATATATTAAACGACACCTACAGATAAAAATTCATTATAAAATATAAAATACTAATAAAGCAGAGAGGGATAATGCCGTGATTATATATGATTTCAATCAATAAAAGAATCTTGATTTGCAGAATTGCGTGGCATCGGTCTTTTAATAACGAAATCATATAAAGGTATATAATATCTGAATTGATGTAACTTATTTTCAATTTTCTGATCGTTAAAATAAAAAAACTTAAAACCTTTATCTTCTGTTGTATTAATTATGTTCTATGGCAGCTGCATTCTAATTTTGAAAATTTAATGAAGACACAATAGATCATGAAGAATAGGTTTTAGGTGCAAATTGATGGATCGTGCGAGCGACGACGAGGCTTCTTATAAAAAGCGACTTCCAATTATGCAGCCGATCAATCTCGCCTGAATATCGTCGAACAAATTATTGGAAAAAATGGACACGTTGGAGATGGTTGATGCAACGAAAACTCACGCAGGCGAGAGCGATCTCGAGCGAATGTCGTTCAAATGGACATAGATGGAACGCTGCCATTTTTACGGGCATCGGAAGCTGCCCCGCGGCCGGGACACACTTTCTGACATAATCGGCAACTCGACGTGCACGTCGGCGAAGCATTGCGACGCGCAGATTCCGTCACTTCAGAAGACATTCGGGGGAAGGACTAGGAAAAGGGGACAGCGTTGGAATTCCTTTCGGTAATACTCAGGTCCGATGGAACAAAAGGAGCGTACTTCACTTCAACGCGAACGAGAAGACGGACCAAATCCCTAAGGTCGTTTATTAGCCGAGAGAAACCCGAAGTTGAACGGTGTGGGTGAGACTGAGTCTTCGTGTGGATAGAGAAAGCGCCACCGCCACGAAGGAGGCGTCGCAAGGGTGGCGTCGCAACCAATGTACGTGTGCAAGCGTATCCATGCTCGCTCGGATGGACGACGGTAGTCGCAGAGGGTAGGAGAGAGATACGGATAAATGGACAGGTAGATAAATAGACAGAGAAGAGAAGCGAGACGAAAGAGAAAGACGGAGTATCTAGATATGGGTTCTGTGGGCTGCGGATCCGTTCGTCCGGTAACGTGATTTCAGTTCGATATTTGATTTTGAAGCAGAATTAGAGCTCAAAATCCGTATACGAGTTGCTGCGATACGATGTCAAACAAAGTTAACACCTTTCAAACGCATATACGTTGATTAAATAAATTATTAGAGTGCTCATCAATATCATAAATTAATTCCGAAATATCTCACTGTTCTTGTAAACATTGTAACAGTCTTTCACATGCAAATAGTAAATATAGAATAGCTACCGTCATTAATATCATCCTTATAAATAATTTGAGAACAAGATAATAATTATTTATACTTTGGGAAATGTTTCAGGAATCGCGGATTGAGACATTCATGCAAGAAATTCAGAACGTATCTCTTAACGTATTCGTAATTTTATTCTGGGACGTCTGTTACAACGTTTATTCGTAACGGCGACAGTTACACGACTCCACGATCTCGCAATCATCAAGTCGATCGCTCGTACTTCTCTTGAATCATCTTCTAAATATTATTGTCGTCAGTCCTTGTTATCCGTTACAGTTACAGTTATTAGAAACAGTTTTATTAAAATCCGCAGAATATAAATTACGATATAGATCATTGTAACTTGATTTATAAAAATAACAGGACATTTCCAGCATATTTCGCGTACTCGAACGATACACACAAGATAATTCTCGTAGCCAGCAAAAAAAATTAAGACGTTTAAACGGGCTATTATCTCATCGTCGTGCATGCAAGCTATGTTTCTATATTGCGTGCCTATGTATATGTCTGTGCTCCAAACAACTGATTCCTCTATTCGTGGCTATCTATAGTTTCGTCGAATATTCTACTTATATTCAGCGGAATTCTTCGCGTTCAAATATGGGATTGCGGCGATTCAATCGTCACAATACAAAAGCATATATACATAATAAAATCCTATGACATAAAAAATTTATTTTTCTTGTTATGAACTTCTTATTTAACTTATATATAATGAAAGTCTATGTGTAACTATTCTTGTTATTAGCATCACTACTTCCAAACTATTCTTTCCTTTTTTTTAAAAGAGGAAGAATTCTTGTCTCGCCTATTTTCATAATGCTAAGACTTTTGAGCCTTTCCCAAATATTTCCGTGATATCTAATAATGTTCGCAGCGAAGCGAATTGATTGTGGCAATGAAATCTTTTTTAAGTTACAGTAAAAGTTGAAATCAAGTAAATGTTAAAAGTTGAATCAAATAAAATCAAAAAACACAAATAAAATTTTTACTTATAATATTTGTCATTTTAAAAAAGTCATAGAGAAAATTATACTACATCCTGCAGAATTATACTTTATCGCGTTATCTATGTATTGTGCATGACATGTTTTTATTCCTTTTTAACCGCGTCATCAAGATGTAAGAAGAACAGAATGAATGTAAAATTCGATCGCGCTTAGAATGGCGTCGCGCCACGCCTCGGAGGAGCAAAATCGCCCACTTTCATGAAATATACGACCAGGCAATATTTTAAAGGCTCCTGGCGTAATAATACTATCGTGCCTCGTAGGGCGTTACAGCTGCTATGGCGAACAACCATAAAAATTCAACGAACGAGGATCGTTCCCTGGCGATGAAGAACGTTATACAGTCAAAAGTTAAGCACTGTACCTGTATCTAATCTACCATTATCTTCTCCAACAGATTCGACTATGGTTTGATAGTTTCGTAAATCGACAAAAGCTGTTTAACTCCCTAGAGTTTAAATAGAGATTAAATAGAATTTACACAGCATGTAATAATAGATTAATATATCGTTAAAAATTCATAATAATAAAAATATATATCGTTTGTTAATTAATATTACATATGTATACACGCACACACGCACGCATGCACTAGATTTCTCAATTCCTTTTATTTTATTCATTAATTCTGAGACTTTATCAAAAACGATATATAAAATATATAATTTTTTTATATCACAATTTTTGTATATGTTTCATTAGACTTTTATTAAAAGTTAAAACTAAAAAATGAATTAAGATTGAAAATATCAATAACATTTTTAAAAAATATAAAATGTTAACAAACATCGTTAATAAAATATCAAGAATATAAATTTAATGCCAGAAATAAAATGTAGACATAATACTTTTTTACTAATGGAAATAGATGTTCATTTTTAGCCAATTTAAAATAAATTATTTCAATGAGGA